>FWPU01000522.1_pt1 | contig 123262 bp, 133 predicted proteins | sample 2228361 | NCBI WGS metagenome assembly FWPU01 (sample SAMEA103939777, study PRJEB20133) | metagenome | reverse complement strand
ACCAAAAAGGATTAAGACAGTACGGCCTCATATGGATAGGCTTCGATTGTGGTCGGAATCGTGACCTGAAGCAAAAGGGATTAAGACACACTCTTGCAGTCGGAATCGTGACCTGGCAGTCCGTCGGAATCGTGACCTGAAGCAAAAGGGATTAAGACTGGAACTGAGCATCCGATGTTTGCCGTGCTCCCGTCGTCGGAATCGTGACCTGAAGCAAAAGGGATTAAGACGATGGCTAGTGAGCGTCTCATCGCTTGTGCAAACGGTCGGAATCGTGACCTGAAGCAAAAGGGATTAAGACGTCCTGGTAGCGTGAGCCCGAGCTCACGCAAGTGAGCTGTCGGAATCGTGACCTGAAGCAAAAGGGATTAAGACTGCCTTGCCTTTTCCCCTTTTGCATAGGCGCCTTCGTCGGAATCGTGACCTGAAGCAAAAGGGATTAAGACGCCTTAAGGTACCTTCGGCTGGTGACGTACAGCCGTCGGAATCGTGACCTGAAGCAAAAGGGATTAAGACCCACCACAATGCCATTGATCCGGATCCGCGCCCGGCCCGTCGGAATCGTGACCTGAAGCAAAAGGGATTAAGACTCAACAGACTGTGCGATGTCGATCATCGTCTCGCGGTCGGAATCGTGACCTGAAGCAAAAGGGATTAAGACAAACAAACGCGGGGCGGATGCTGGCGGTCGCGGGCGGTCGGAATCGTGACCTGAAGCAAAAGGGATTAAGACATCGCCTTTAGATGCTTCCTGGTCGTGGCGTACGTCGGAATCGTGACCTGAAGCAAAAGGGATTAAGACGGCATCATGCGGGAAAGCCTCGATCGTGGGTTGGCGTCGGAATCGTGACCTGAAGCAAAAGGGATTAAGACCGATTGATCGCGCCATTGCCGCCTCAAGGTATCCCGTCGGAATCGTGACCTGAAGCAAAAGGGATTAAGACAAAGGCCTCGATTACGGGCTGACAACACCCGCGTCGGAATCGTGACCTGAAGCAAAAGGGATTAAGACCCATCGCGAGGGTACCGTCCGATCGAAGTATGGTCGGAATCGTGACCTGAAGCAAAAGGGATTAAGACAGGCATGCTCAACCCATGCCTGGTCGGCGCCGGGTCGGAATCGTGACCTGAAGCAAAAGGGATTAAGACCTTGTAACCGCGCATCGTGGTCTCCACGTATAGTCGGAATCGTGACCTGAAGCAAAAGGGATTAAGACTGCCTGGTCGGCATCCGGCTCGGTGCGGAGCCAAGTCGGAATCGTGACCTGAAGCAAAAGGGATTAAGACCGTGAGGTTGAGCCCAGTCGTTCCAGTCGTAGTCGGAATCGTGACCTGAAGCAAAAGGGATTAAGACGAATTTTCGGTCTCATGTCTTTGTCCTCCGCGTCGGAATCGTGACCTGAAGCAAAAGGGATTAAGACTGGGATTCGTGGTTTCATGTTACCCCCCCCTTCCTGTCGGAATCGTGACCTGAAGCAAAAGGGATTAAGACTAGAGATCGCCGATCACATCCCGGATCATCGCGTTTTGTCGGAATCGTGACCTGAAGCAAAAGGGATTAAGACGATCTGCTGGTCCGACACATTGTCGAACCAGTCCTGGTCGGAATCGTGACCTGAAGCAAAAGGGATTAAGACCGAAGTATCGCCTCCGCAACGTCCCGTTGGACATTGTCGGAATCGTGACCTGAAGCAAAAGGGATTAAGACCCAAGGGCACAACGATACCAGGCATGGTCGGTCCGTCGGAATCGTGACCTGAAGCAAAAGGGATTAAGACAGCTTTTCTCCGTACCGACCCCATACAGGGTCGTGAGTCGGAATCGTGACCTGAAGCAAAAGGGATTAAGACCGGTAACGAGAGACTGATGTCCCTAAGATGCTGACGGTCGGAATCGTGACCTGAAGCAAAAGGGATTAAGACCGACCACGACGATAGGCTCTTGCGGGTCGGCGATGGTCGGAATCGTGACCTGAAGCAAAAGGGATTAAGACGCACTACGGCTACGTAATGATACCGTAGGGCGAGTCGGAATCGTGACCTGAAGCAAAAGGGATTAAGACCGGGGGCCGGACGGCTAGGCACATCCGGTAATATTGTCGGAATCGTGACCTGAAGCAAAAGGGATTAAGACAGTCCCCCCTATCCCATGTCACGCATCTGTTTCGGTCGGAATCGTGACCTGAAGCAAGGGAATGAAAAAGGGGTCGGGAGTCTTTTCTCAGCCCTGCCGTCAGCGTGGGAGTGACCGAGACCGCACCTGCCCGGTGCTCACGGGTACTGGCTACCGTTCGCGAGGATGAGCGCGGAAGCGGTGGAGCCAACAAGAATCCGTATAGCCACCTATAGTGTGATGGCGACCCCCTGACCTCTCCTAGCGTGGCCCCAACGAGATGGGAAGTTAGCCGGAGTAGCAACGAGGGCTCACGGTCATCCAGACACATCGCCGGTACACCGAACACAGTCGCGACCGCTATGGTGCACCCCCTTTAGTGGCTGAGTTCAGGACGCCTTCAGTTCACCCAGCAGCGCGCCGATCGCCGTACCGAGCGCAAGGTCGGTGCACGTGCCGAACATGTGGCTTTGGAGTCGCCCGAGCCCGTCGATCAGGAAGGTCGTGGGCGTGCCTCGCATCTGGTAGGCACGCATCATCATCGGAACCGGGTGGCCGTCCTTTGCTGGTTCATCAACGCCGACCGGGAGCCCGATGCGATACTCGCGAAGGAATACCGCATGGGCCTCCGGCCCATCACTGCGTGGTGCTCGAATACGGTATGCAATCCGATAACCGTCACGGGCTCACCGGCGAACGCTTCGACGACGCGCTGGGCTTGCGGCAATCCATGTGCCACACAGGCCGGGCAGAGCCTTTGAAAGGCTGGAGCACCACCACGCGACCGCGGAGGTCGGCGAGCGCTAAGGCCTTGTCCCCATTGAACCAGCGAACCGTTTGCCACTCGGGCGCTGGTTCCAACATGGTCGCGTGCCCGCCGGTCTGGCGTAGAAGCATACCGATACCTCCTTCTTTTCATTACTCTTGTGGAGCCTCTACAGCCGCGCGTGCGCTCGACGTGCTCACGGACTAAGTGACGGAACAGGCTCTCGGATTCCTGATCGACTGTGGGCGCGGGTGCCGGCCCGCAGCTCGGACCTGCCGTGTCAGAAATCGCCGGCGTTCACATACGGATGGCTCCACAAGATTGCCTGGAGCAGGCAGGATTTGACCCAGGCCTGGTACATCTTCTCGACGTCTTCCGGGGAATGGCCCTTTTTGGCGAGGAACGGCTTGAGCGTGAAGGTGACGGGATACACGAGCGCCAAGAGGTACCGAAACGGCACATGGTCCACCGCCGTGACGTGGTCCGTCCGGTTTTTCTTCGACCGATGGTGCCGGAGCCCGATTTCGTGTTGGTAGTCGAGCCATTTCTGGTCATACTCGGCCCGCGCGGTATCCAAAATCCATTGGCCGAACCGCTTGCGCACGGCCGCCAGGTAATCGTTCAGCGGCTTTCCATCGTTCCGTTCCGTGAAGGCCGCCAACAGGTGCGGATGATTTCCCACGAACCCGTACCAAACATCGAGTATGGCCTCGACTTGGTCCTTGACGATGTCGTAGGATTGCCGCAGCGCCCTTGCATCGTCGTCGGTGAACAGCACGCTCTGTTTCATCAGCTCAAAATCGGCCAGACTCACCGGTGAGCGCGGCACGGCGGCGGTGCCGTAGGTGTACCCAGGAATTGATGGTGTGTGTGTCATTGCTTCACTCCTTTCATGATGAATGGATCGAACACTAATGCCGGCTAGCGTGCCCAACATCCCCTCTCTGTCGCAAGATCGCACCGATCGGTGCCGAGGGCACCAAAAAGTGCCGTGGTCCCGATCTGATCTGGCGGGGCCTCCGCCATCTGCGGAGCCACGCCCGAGCGTGGCCGCCATGGTCGAAGATGTCCTCGGCTGCAAGTGGACCGTGCGGCTCTTGTGGCTTTTCTCCGACGGTCTGGCACGGCCCAGCCAATTGCTCAAGGCCTGTCCCGGCCTTTCGACCAAAGTGATGAATGAGCGCCTGCGCAAACTCACGCGCTTTGGTCTGCTCGACCGCCGGGTGCACGGGGAGAAGCCGCCGGTTGTCGTCGCATATCGGCTCACCCCCTTGGGCAAACGGTTTATGCGCATTTTGGCCGAGGTGAAGAAGCTCCAAGAGGCGTTGGATGCTGGCCACTGGGGCCCTCCATCGTCCTGACGCTGAGCGGATTGCTGAAAAGGGGTCGGGAGTCTTTGTTGGTGCGTGAATTTTCAAATATACGGACTGCAGCCGAAGCGATCCGTTGCTGCTGCGCGGGAGCGCAGGTGTTGGGTTCGTCCGACAACGTCTCCTATTCCTCTGAGTCGCAACGTGAGACCGCGAAAAAGACTCCCGACCCCTTTTCTCGACCGGCAATGTTTCCGGCTTGCCTTGGGCCAGAGACTCCAGTAAGAAGTTGAGCAAACGCGTACGGAGGGAGCCATGGCGAAAGCGTTCGTGCAATCCGTCGGCACCGGGACGCGCCCGGATCAGGATATCACCCGGCCGCTCCTGTGGCATTGGAGGAAAAGCGGCGCCGGGCTCACCGTGTGGGTCGCGAGCGAGCAGAGCAGGCCGTACGCCGAACGGATGGCACGGGACCTGGGACTGCCGCCCGACGTGCACGCAATCCGGACCGTGAGCGACACGGACGACGTGGAAACTGTGTATCGCGAGTGTCTGGCGCTGTTCCGTGACTTGGAGCGACGCGGGTTCGGGCCCGACACTATCGAGGTGGACTATACGAGTGGGACCAAAGCCATGACCGCCGGCCTGGTCTTGGCGGCCGTGGCCCATCGCTGCGGGACATTGAGCTACATCAGTGGACAGCGCTCCGCCGGAACGGTCATCAGCGGGACCGAGCGCCTGGTGCCCATCGAACCCCGGCGGATCTGGGCTGACGAACAGTTGCGACTCGCGGGCGAATTCTGCCGGGTGCAGCGGTTCGATGCGGCCCTTCAACTTTTGGACGACTTGAACCCGGCTTGGCTGGGCGATTACGAGCGGCGGCTTAAGGAGGCGCTGACGGCGGTCGCCAACGGCTACGGTGCCTGGGATCGGTTCGATTACCCGAGAGCCGCCGGTGAGTTGAACAAACTCTTCCATGCCGATGTGGAAGAAGCGATGCCGTTTCGTCCAAAAGCCGGGACTCCTGCGCGCTTGCTCGGCTTGAAGCCGGACACCGGCTACTCGGCCGACCGGCTGGCCGATCTTCTGAACAATGCCGGACGCCGGTTGGAGGAAGGGCGTTACGATGACGCGCTCGCTCGGCTGTATCGGCTCGCAGAGATGCTGGCGCAATGGATATTACAGAAAGACTTTGGGATCGATACGGCCGCCGTGGATCTCAGCAAGATCCCCGCTCAGCTCCGCTCGGAGTTTGCCGCCTCGCCCGCGTCCACGGGTGAAATTCAGATCGGCCTCGAGCGGGATTATCGCCTCCTGAAGGAACTGGGGCATCGGATCGGACACAAATTCGACGCAGCCGAGTCTCGCGGGATCGGGGTGCTCCTCAAGAAGCGAAATGTCTCGCTCCTGGCGCACGGCCTCACACCGATTCCCAAGGACGATGTGGCGTCGCTGTTTCAGAAACTTCGCGGCTTGGTCGCGTCCGAAGTGACGGATTTCGATGACCGGTGCGCCGAGCTGGAATTTCCATGGCGGCGCACGAGTCAGCCTGGGAATTCCCCTCACCCCGGCCCTCTCCCCAGGGGGAGAGGGAGCACTCAGGGGTAAAAGGAGCAAGGCATGCGGCGCTTGTATCTTGTCGCCTATGACGTATGCGAACCGAGCCGCCTGAACCGCGTGCGCGAGTTTCTGAAAGGCTACAGCACCGGCGGGCAGAAGTCGGTGTATGAGTGTTGGTTGTCGGGGACGGAATTCAGCGAGGTGCTGCAGACGTTGGGCCAACTTATCGCTCCAACGGAGGATCGCGTCCACGTGTTCGCGCTGGACGGCCGGAGCCGGCCCCAAATCCTGGGGATCGCGGTGCCGCCGTCGGACCCCGCATTCTTTTATTTCGGATGAGCGCGATAGGAGCAGGCGATGGGGGGAACGGTCTATTTCGATCGCAAGGATGCCGAACTCCGGCTTGACGGCGGGGCGCTCGCCGTCTATGTGCACGACGAGCGTGAGGGAATAGTCCCGCTGGCGCCGGTTGACCGGGTCGTGCTGATCGGTCATCAGACCGTCCAGACGTCCGTGCTGCATCGCCTGGCGGAGCGGGGCGTCGCGGTGCTGTTCCTGTCCGGACGCACGCAAGCCTTCCGCGGCCGCCTGGTCGGCCGCCTGCACAATCATGCACGGCTGCGGCTGGCTCAGTACGCCGAACACCGCGGCCCCCTCGCCCTCCTGCTGGCGACGGAGTGGATCACGGCCAAACTGGACGGGCAGGCGGCGCTGTTGCGCGAGGCCGCGGACGCGCGGCCGGATCACCGGGCGGGCCTCCTGCGCGCGGCCGCGATTATCGCTGACGTCCGCGCCAACGCCGCCGACGCCGGCAGGGTCGAGCGGCTGCGCGGCTTGGAGGGCGGCGCGGCGGCGGCCTACTTCGGCGCGCTCCCGGCGCTGTTTCCGCCGAGTCTTGGGTTCGAAGGACGGGAGCGCCGGCCTCCCCGGGACCCGGTGAATGCCTTGCTGTCGCTGACCTATACGCTGGTCCACTGGGAGTGGGTGCGCGAATGCGAACTGATCGGGCTGGATCCGCTGGTTGGCTTCTATCACGAGATCGACTACGGCCGCGAGTCACTGGCCTGCGACCTTCTTGAGCCGTTTCGGCCGAGCGTGGATCGATGGGTCTGGGACCTGTTCCGCACCCGGCGGTTTGAGCGCCGCGACTTTGCGTCGGACCAGGATCGGCCGGGCTGTTCGTTGAAGAAGGACGCGCGCAGCCGATTCTATGCGGCCTACGAAGACTGGATCGCTCCGCACCGTTCGCGTATGCGGGAGACGGTCGAAACGTTGGCGCGACGGATCTTAAGCCGTCATGGAGAGAACGCTGTATCTGAATGAGTCGCCGGGGCTGCGGGTCTGCCGTGACGGGCCGTCGCTGTGGATCGAGCGAGCCGGCTCGGCCGGAAGCCGCGTGCCGGTGCGGCTCGTCCGCCGTGTGCTGATCTCGGGCAATGTCGCGCTGGACACCGAGAGCCTGATGGCCTTCGCCGAACGAGGGGTCCCGATTACCCTGCTGAATCGGGAGGGCGAGCCGGTGGCGGTGGTTCTGGGATGCACAGCGGGGCGGTTCGCCCGGCGCGGCCGACAGGCGGCGGTCCTGGAGGACCCCCGGCAGCGAGACCGTCTGTGCTCGTGGCTGCGGGCATGGGAACGCGGGCGCCGCTTGGTCCTGGCCTCCCGGCTCGATCCCGTGACGGCGGCGCGGTGGCGGCGGGAGGGCATGCGGCCGGCGGACTATGATCGCTGGATCGCACAGCAGGCCCGCCTGCGCGGGGTATCCCTGCGGCGGCGCGGGTTTTTCCGTGCGGCGTTGCAGACCTTGGCCTTGGAGGCGATCTCGGAGGCGGGATGGGACCCCCACTTGGGCTTCCTGCACCGAGCCCAGCCGTTGGGATTCGCGCGCGATTGCGTGGCAGCGCTCGAGTCCGATGCCGATTTCATTTGGCTGAACAGCGGCGCGGCGACTCTCGACGGGGCCGGGACGCTGCCGCGCGCGCTGGCCGGGCACTTCGAAGCCCGGCGCCCGCGCCTGGCGACGCTGCTTCGCCGGCTACTCGACCAGTTCGCCGTGATGATCTGGGAATCGTGACCGATGCGGACTCGCTATCTCGTGTGCTATGACATCGCCGACGAGGGCCGGCTGACCCGCGTGTATCGGTATCTGAAGGGTGTCGGGGTGCATGTGCAATATTCCGTCTTCCTGTGCTCGTTCACCTGGCCGGAGCTCGAGGGGGTCGTGTCTCGGTTGAACGACTTGATCGACCCGAAGGCGGACGATGTGCGCATCTATCCCCTTCCATCAGGCGACACGATCACCGCGCTGGGCTGCGGGGACCGGTTGCCGGACGGTGCAACCGTGGTGCTCCCGTGAGCGAGATCCCCGACGGCACCGATCCGGGCCGGATTTCCCTGCCGCTCTCGTTCGGCCGGTTCACGATTGCGCTTAAGCCGGACGCGGCGCTCCCGCTCCCGCCTTACGCCGGCTCCATGTTCCGTGGCGCCTTCGGTCTCGCGCTCCAACGGGTCGTCTGCGCAACCCGGACGTACGAGTGCTCTCCGTGTCCACTGAGAGACCGCTGCGTGTATCCGTATGTCTTCGAGACCCCCCCGCCTGCCGACACGCGGGTGATGCGCAAGTATCCGGCGGCGCCACATCCCTTTCTCCTCGAGCCGCCGGCCGGGGGACGGATCTTGGCTCAGGGCCACACATTCGAGCTTGGCCTCACGTTGTTCGGCCGCGCGTTGCGCTGGTTCCCGCATTTCATTTTTACCTTCGAACGCATGGGCCGGGTCGGTTTCGGCTCGCGCCGAGTCACCGCGACGGTCATTGAAGCGAACGGGTGGGTGGATGGGCGATGGTGCCGCATCTATTCCGTGGAGGACGGCACCCTCGCCGGAACCGAGTTGTGTACACGGACTGTCTGCCTGCCGCCCCACCCGCAGGCCGGCAGGGCCGATGGTCACACCGCTGAGCGGGCGGAGATCGAATTCCTCACTCCGGTGCGGGTGAAGTATGGCGAGCGCTTGGCCACGTCCCTGGAGTTTCATGTCCTGGTCCGCGCGTTGCTCCGGCGCATCGCCCATCTCTCGTATTTCCATTGCGGCGGCGATCCGTCGGTGGTCGCGTTTCGCGAGTGGATCGACCTGGCGCGTTCGGTGCGGACCGTCTCATCCACGCTCGTCTGGTACGACTGGACCCGTTACTCGCAGCGCCAGCAGGAGACCATGCAGCTCGGCGGGTTGATCGGCCGGATGACCTTCGAGGGCTCGCTCGGCCCGTTCCTGCCTCTCTTGCGGTTGGGCGAAGTGACGCACGTCGGCAAGGCGACGAGTTTCGGCTTGGGACAGTATCGCTTGCTCGACGCAGGTCCGGATTGACCGTTTCCGGCGCGCGCCCGGCGGGGCTAGCGCGACTCGCGCGAAATGCGCGCATCGAGCGCGTCCCGCCCGCCAGTCCCGCCCGTCCCGCGCCCGTTCACACCTTCACGCTCAGGAACAGCGATGCGCCTTGCCGGTTGATCAGAAAGAGGACGCGTTCGCCTTTCTTCAGGTGGGCTGACACCTGCTCGAAGTCGTTCACGGACCTGACCGGCTGCCGGTTGATCTCCCGGATCACATCGCCCGGCATCAGGCCTGCTCGCTCCGCGAAGCTGTCCGGCTCGACGCTCGTCACCACGACGCCCTGCATCTTGTCCTGAAGGCCCAACTCGCGCGCGGTCCGCCGATCCAGGTCCTGCACGGTGAGACCGGCCAACGCCCCCTCCGCCTGCTCGGTCTCCGCCTTCGCGGTCCTGAGCGTGTCCGGTTGCTCGCCGATCGTGACCGTCAGCTCCTTCTCCCGGCCGTCGCGCAGGACCTTCACCGCCGCCTTCGTCCCGACGGCGGTTCTGGTGACGAGCCGTTGCAGCGCCACGGCGTCCTCGACCGGCGAACCCTGATACCCGATGATCACATCGCCCTGCTTGAGCCCCGCTTGGTCCGCCGGGCCGTCTTCCTTCACGTCGCTGACCAGCGCGCCCTTTGTGTCCTTCAACCCGAACGAGTGGCTGAGGTCCCGCGTTAGGTCCTGGATGCCGATGCCCAGGTAGCCGCGGACGACCTTGCCGGTCCTGACCAGGCTCTCGTACACGGGCTTGGCCATGGCCGTCGGTACGGCGAATCCGACGCCCTGGTAGCCGCCGGTCTGCGAGAAGATGGCCGTGTTGATCCCGACCAGTTCTCCTTTGGTGTTGACCAACGCCCCACCGGAGTTCCCCGGATTGATGGCCGCGTCGGTCTGGATGAAGTCCTCGTATTGGGTGATGCCCATGCGGCCGCGGCCCAGCGCGCTCACGATGCCGAGTGTTACGGTGGAGTTCAAGCCGAAGGGATTGCCGATCGCCAGGACGTACTCGCCAACCTGCAACTTGGACGAATCGCCCCAGGGCACAGCGGGCAGATTCTGCCCGTCGATCTTCACGACCGCCAGGTCCGTTTTCGGATCGGCCCCGACGATCTTGCCCGTAAACTCCCGCTTGTCCGGCAGGGTCACCGTCAATTCTTTCGCCCCGTCCACCACGTGGTTGTTGGTGATGATATAGCCGTCCGGGGATACGATCACGCCGGACCCCATGCCGCCGCCGCGGCGCTCACGCGGATCGAATGGCGGTTCCGGTCCCCGATGGCCGCGCGGGCCGAAGGGCCACGGCATGTCGCGGGAGTCCGAGACTTTTTCCGACACGGCTGTGGTGATGTTGACGACGGCCGGGGTTACGGACTTGGCGACTTCCGCAAAGCCGTTCGCGGGCGGTTGCGTGACGGAAGCCGCCGGAGACGATGCATGTGAAGCAGGCACTACGTGTCCGCTCCAGAGCAAGACTGCGCTCAGGGCCGCCGCTCCGGCGATCGCCCCGAACCGGTACCACAATGGTCGCTTCATACTCCCCTCCTTCGCATCATTGAACCGTCTGCTCGAGCCTGCGGCTCACCCTGCAGGTGAAAACAGCGACCAGCCCGAAGCTGTGTGCCGCCGGCTGTTCGCTCTTCCCAGAGCCGGTCGTGCCGGCAATGCGAGAGCCGGCCGAGCCGGACTCACGGCGTCACCCTACCAACACCCGATGAGAGAAGGATTAGGAAAGAATTAAAAGTTGTTAACCGGCGGAAGGCGCCAGCGGCAGCACGACGGTGAACGTCGAGCCTTCGCCCGGCGCGCTCTTGACCTCGATGCGGCCCTGGTGGGCCTCCGCGATCCAGGCGCAGATCGAGAGACCCAATCCGGTGCCTTTCTTGGTGTAGGCCCGCGCTTCGTCGGTCCGGTAGAAGCGGTCGAAGATCAGTTTCTGCGCCTCGGGGGCGATGCCGATGCCCTGATCGACGATCGCCAGGCGGGCCTCGCCGCCCTCGGTCAGCAGGTTGATCTCCACCTTGCCGCCGGGCTTGGAGTATTTGACCGCGTTGTCGACGAGGTTCAGCAGCAGCTCGCGCAGACGCAGCTCATCGCCCAGCACGGCGGCAGGCTGGACCCTGCCGAGCACGACCTCCACGTGGTGTTCCTGTCCCAGCAGGCAGGCCTGTCGCTGGATGTCTTCGACCAGCGCTTCCAGCCGGACCGGCGCGCGCTCCATCTTGACCTCGCCCAAGTCGGCCCGCGAGAGAAACAGCAGTTCCTCGACGATGTGGCTCATCCGGTCGATCTCCTCCAGGTTGCTCTCAAGGACCGCCTTGTAGTCTTCCGTCGGGCGGGGCCGGCGGAGCACCAGTTCCGTCTCTCCCTTCATGACCGTCAGCGGCGTCCGCAGCTCATGGGAGGCGTCGCTGCTGAATTGGCGGATCTGGCGGAACGACGCGTCGAGACGGGCGATCATGTCGTTGAACGTGGCGGCGAGGCGCCCGATCTCATCCGAGGAGGACGGTACGGTGAGTCGTTGGGTCAGGTCGCCGGCCGCGATCCGCTGCGCGGCCAACGTGATCGTGTCCACCGGCTTGAGGGCCCGTCCCGCGAGGAACCACCCGCCGGCCAGCGACACCGCCAGCGCGACCGGCATCGTGACCAGCAGCATGATCAGCAGGCGGTGCAGCGACGCTTCGACGGATTCCAGCGAGGTGCCGACCTGGACGATATAGACGAGGCTGCCGCGATAGAGAATCGGCACGGACACCAGACGGAGCGGCGGCTCCCCGGGGTACTTGGCGGATTCGAACGTCGTCTTGCCGGTGAAGGCGACCTCGAGCGCGGTCCGGCTGAGCGGGACGTCGTGCCGCTGAATGTTGGGGGAGCGAATGGTGATTTTGCCGGTCGGGCTGAAGATCTGGAAGAATTTGTCGATGCGCGCCAGTTCCGGGAACTGAGTGAGCAACTCTTCCTCGTCGAGCAGCGTGAGGAACCCGCGCTGCTCCAGCGAGCGCACGGCGACCGTGGCCGTCTCCTCCAGAGACTGATCGACCTGGTCCTTGAGGCTCCGAGCCATGACCGTGTACAGCACGACCGCGAAGATCGTCAGGAACAGCGCCATCGCGGTTCCGTACCAGAGCGTGAGCCGGACCCGAAGCGGCATCAGTCGGCCTTCAGCATGTATCCGCTGCCGCGGACGGTGTGGATGAGCTTGCGCCCCCGCCCCCGGTCGATTTTGTTCCGGAGGTAATTCACGTAGACGTCGATGACGTTGGTGAACGTGTCGAAGTCCTGATTCCAAACGTGCTCGGCAATCATCGGCCTGGTCAGCACGCGACCGGCGTGTCGCATGAAGTATTCGAGCAAGGCATATTCCTTGAGGGTGAGGTCGATGCGCTGCCCGGAGCGGGTCACTTCGCGCGTGGCCGGATTGAGGACGAGGTCGTCGACCTGCAGCACGCCCGGCGTTTCGGCGGCTCCCCGGCGGAGCAACGCGCGGACGCGCGCAAGCAATTCGTCGATCGCGAAGGGTTTCGTCAGGTAGTCGTCGGCGCCCGCGTCCAGTCCCTTCACCTTCTGATCCACCTGCGACTGGGCCGTGAGAATCAGCACCGGCGCCTGGATCTTCTCCTCCCGCAGCCGCTTGAGCACTTCCAGGCCCGGCAGGCCGGGCAGCATGAGATCGATGACGATGAGGTCGTAGCTGCCGCTCAAGGCCAGGTCGAGGCCCTGCGCCCCGTCGGCGCAGAGATCCACCGCGTAGCTCTCCTCCTCGAGCGCCCGTTTGATGAAGGACGCGACCTTCGCTTCGTCTTCGATCACCAGAATGCGCATCACATGCAGTGCGACAGGCGCGAGGCGCGGGAAACGCGTGACCGGTGCCTCAGGCCCGAACTGGGCGATGCGCGCCGGTCCCGCACGTCTCGCGAGTCACGCCGGCTTCGGCGGAAAGCGCGTGATCGTCACCGGTGCGTATTTCAACGACGGCCCGGCGGGGGTCCGGTACGCCAGCGTGTGTTTCAACCAGTTGACATCGTCCCGCTTGGGAAAATCCGAACGATAGTGGGCCCCACGGCTTTCTTCGCGGGCCACTGCCCCGGCGACGATGGTCTCGGCGATTTCCACCAGCGATTCCAGCTCGAGCGCCTGGATCAGGTCGGTATTGAAAATCCGGCCCTTATCCTGAACGTACACCCGGGATGCTCGGAGCTTCAACTCGCGGACCTTGTCCCAGGCCTCCAGCATGGATTGCCGCGTCCGGAAAATGCCGAGGTTCTGGCTCATGACCCTGCCCAGTTCCTCGCGGACTTGCCAGGCTCGCTCCGCGCCGTGCTGCGACAACAGGCGGCGAATGCGGGCCTCTTCGGTCCTGAGCGCCGCGTCCGACAGCGCGCGGGGCTTGACCTGCCGAACGTACTCCGCGGCCTTGGCGCCGGCGCGACGGCCGAACACGATCGTCTCCAGGAGGGAATTCCCGCCCAGCCGGTTGGCCCCGTGGACGCTGACGCACGCGCACTCGCCGGCGGCGTAGAGCCCGGCAATCTCGGTCTCGGCCCATTGATTCGTGCGGACCCCGCCCATCTGGTAGTGCGCGCCCGGCCGGACCGGGATCGGCGTCTCGATCGGATCGATCCCCGCAAACTCGATGGACAGCTCCCGAATCTGCGGCAAGCGTTCGAGAATCCGCTCGCGGCCGAGGTGCCGCAGGTCCAGCAGCACGCAGCCGTCCACGCCTCGCCCTTCGAGGATTTCCTGGCCGATCGCCAGGGAGACGGTGGAGCGGGTCGCGAGCTCCATCTGCTCGGGCGCGTATTTTTTCATGAACCGTTCGCCAAGCGTGTTCAGGAGATAGCCTCCTTCGCCGCGCGCGCCTTCGGTGATCAGGATGCCGGTGTCCTTGAGCGTCGTCGGGTGGAACTGGACGAACTCCATGTCTTCGAGCGGCGCGCCGGCCTTGTACGCGAGCGCCATCCCGTCCCCGGTGTTGATGACCGCGTTGGTGCTGGTCAGAAAGACCCGGCCACTCCCCCCGGTGGCGAGGATCACCGCCTTGGCGCCGATCGCGTACAGCCCTCCGTGGATCAGGTCCCACGCCACCACGCCCCGACACACGCCGTCTTCGACGATCAACGACGTGACGTACCATTCTTCATAGACGACAATCTGTCGCTTCAGCAGTTGCTCGTACATCGCATGCAGAATGGCGTGTCCCGTGCGATCGGCGGCGTAGCAGGTGCGCGGAAATCCGGCTCCGCCGAACGGCCGCTGCGCGATCTTGCCCTGTTCGTTCCGGCTGAAGATGACGCCCATCCGTTCCAAGTCCAGGATGTCGCCGGGCGCTTCCCGGCACATGGCTTCGATCGCGTCCTGGTCGCCGAGATAGAGCCCGCCCTTCGCCGTGTCGAACGCGTGGGCCTCCCACGAGTCGTTCTCGCCGATGGCGGCGTTGATGCCGCCCTGGGCGGCGACGGAGTGGCTGCGGACCGGATGGACTTTCGAGAGGAGCGCGACATCGAGGTGGGAGGGCGCCGCGATGGCCGCCCGCATGCCGGCCAGACCGGCGCCGATAATCAGGATGTCGTGAACTTTCATGCGTCGCCGACGGGACCTTTCTCCTCTCCCCACTAATACCCGACCCTTATCCCGAAGGCAAGCGCGGCAGCCGCTTGGAAAACGCGCCACGCCGTGGTACTCTTCGCCTATCCTCGTCGGAGGACCGCTGCTTGACCATCGGCTCACGAACAACGCCGTTCCTTCCGGCCGACAGAACCCTGAGGCGCCGCACATCCCATGACGTACCCGGATTTTCTTAAGCCGACCGACACCTTTGTCCGCCGCCACCTCGGACCGACGGAGGCCGACATTCAGGAGATGTTGGCGACGCTCGGGCTGCAGTCGCTCGATGCGCTGATCGACCAGACCGTGCCGGACGACATCCGATTGCGCCGGCCGCTGGAGTTGCCAGGACACCGCGGCGAGCAGGACGTGCTGAACGAATTGCGCGACATCGCGGCCCAGAACCGGGTGTACCGCTCGCTGATCGGCATGGGCTATTACGACTGCATCACCCCTCCGGTCATCCAACGGAACATTTTGGAGAACCCGGGTTGGTACACCCAATACACGCCGTATCAGGCGGAGATCGCGCAAGGCCGATTGGAGGCGCTGGCGGTCTTTCAGACGATGGTCGCCGACCTGACCGGGCTCCCGCTCGCCAACGCCTCCCTGCTGGATGAAGCGACGGCGGCGGCCGAGGCGATGGCCATGTGTCTGGCGATCTCGCGCGCCGCCGGCGCGGAAAAAAAAGAATTCTTCGTGTCGCAGGACTGCCATCCGCAGACGATCGCCGTGCTGCAGACGCGCGCCGAACCGCTCGGCATCACCCTGCGCATCGGCAGGACTTCGCACCTCGACTTCTCCGGAAAGCGACTCTGCGGCATCCTGCTGCAAGTCCCGGCCACGGACGGCTACATCGGCGACTACAGCGACCTCGTCGCGCAGGCCCATGCCGCCGGCGCGCTGGTTGTCGTCGCGACGGACCTGTTGGCCCTCACGCTCTTGCGTCCGCCGGGTGAATTCGGAGCCGATATCGCCGTCGGGTCCAGCCAGCGCTTCGGCGTGCCGCTGGGGTTCGGCGGGCCGCATGCGGCCTTCCTCGCCACCAAGGAAGACTATAAGCGGCAACTGCCGGGACGCCTGGTCGGTGTCTCGCGGGACGCCCATGGGAAGACCGCCTATCGGCTCGCGCTCCAGACACGCGAACAGCACATCCGCCGCGAGAAGGCCACCAGCAACATCTGCACGGCGCAAGTGCTGCTGGCCGTGATGGCCGGCATGTATGCCGTGTATCACGGGCCGGACGGGTTGCGGCGGATCGCCGAACGCGTGCACAGCCTGGCCGTGGTGTTGGCCGAGGGGCTTCGCCGGCTCGGCTTCGACGTCGGCACGGAGCCGTTCTTCGACACCATCCGGGTCCGCCTCACCCGCGAGCAAGCGGGGCACGTTCTGGCCCGCGCCAGCGCCGCGGGGTTCAATCTGCGCCGCTATGACGACGATTCCGTCGGCGTGGCGCTGGATGAAGTGAGCACGCCGCAGGAGATCAGAACGCTGATCGGCCTCTTCCTCGGACACGAGGACGTGATCTTCACGGTCGAGGAACTGGCCCGGTCGGTGGATGTGCGCTTCCCGAAGATGTTGACACGGACCACCAAGTACCTCACCCACGCGGTGTTCAACCGCTACCACTCGGAACACGAGATGCTGCGCTATTTGCATCGTCTGCAGGCGCGGGACCTGTCCTTGGTCCACTCCATGATTCCGCTCGGGTCCTGCACCATGAAGCTCAACGCAACGGTCGAGATGTTGCCGGTCACTCGGCCGGAGTTCGCCCGCCTCCATCCGTTCGCGCCGCTGGAGCAGAGCCGGGGCTACCAGGAACTGTTCCACCAACTCGAAACCTGGCTGGCGGAGATCACAGGTCTCGCGGCCGTGTCGTTGCAGCCCAACGCCGGCTCACAGGGCGAGTATGCCGGGCTGATGGTCATCCGGGCTTATCACCGCTCGCAGGGAGAAGGGCATCGCGATGTCTGTCTCATTCCCACGTCGGCGCACGGCACCAACCCGGCGAGCGCGGCCATGGCCGGGATGACGGTGGTCCCCGTCGTCTGTGACCGGCACGGCAATGTGGACCTGGCGGATCTGGAAGCAAAGGCGGCGCAGCACCGGGAACGGCTGGCGGCCCTCATGATCACCTATCCGTCGACCCATGGAGTGTTCGAACCCGAGGTGCGCCGCATGTGCCGGATCGTCCACACGCACGGCGGGCAGGTCTATATGGACGGCGCGAACATGAACGCCCAGGTCGGCCTCTGCCGGCCGGGAGACATCGGGGCGGATGTCTGCCACCTGAACTTGCACAAGACGTTCTGCATCCCGCACGGCGGCGGGGGCCCGGGTATGGGGCCTATCGGCGTCGCACGCCACCTCGCTCCGTTCCTGCCGGGGCATCCGGTGACCGGACTCGGCGGTCCGGCGTCGATTGGACCGGTTTCGGCGGCACCCTACGGCAGCCCGAGCATCCTGACGATCTCCTGGGTGTACATCGCGCTCATGGGCCATGATGGACTGACCAAGGCGACGCAGGTCGCTATCCTGAACGCCAACTACATGGCCAAACGCCTGGAGAAACATTACCCGGTGCTGTACACCGGCCGGCGCGGCTTCGTGGCCCACGAGTTCATCCTGGATCTGCGGCAATTCAAGGAGAGCGCCGGCGTGGACGTGATGGATGTGGCCAAGCGTCTCATGGACTACGGATTCCACGCGCCGACCGTGTCCTTCCCCGTGCTCGGCACCCTCATGATCGAGCCGACCGAGAGTGAGTCCAAAGCTGAACTGGATCGGTTCTGCGATGCGCTGATCGCGATCCGCGGAGAAATTCAGGAGATCGTGGAAGGCCGGGTGCCCCGTGACAATAACGTGCTCAAGCGCGCGCCGCACACGGCCCAGACCGTGACGGCGTCGGAGTGGGACCGGCCGTACAGCCGCGAGCAAGCGGCCTTTCCGGCGCCGTGGGTGCGGGATCACAAATTCTGGCCCAGCGTCGGTCGCATCGACGAGGCCTACGGCGACCGGAATCTGCTGTGTACGTGCCCTCCGATGGAACAGTTGTAGTCAGGGTGCCGCCGACACTCGTGTCACCTCCGTTCCTCGCGGCCGGCGCGGCCGTCTTCCTCTTCCTCTCTTCCGGCGTGTCCCTTGGCGCCGAGCCCCGCGGTTCTCCGCCGGGCGATTCGATTCGGTCCTCAAGCGCCGTCGAAGTCCGGGCCGGTGAAGAGTATGGGTCCGGCACGCGCATCCGAGTCGGGACGGCCGGCGTGTCCTTCGTCATCCCTCAGGATTGGTCGGGCGGATTGCCGCCGGACTCTCCGGTGTTTATCCTTGGTTCGCTGGGGAAGCCGGGGTTCGGCTTGGTGTTCTTCCTGCGTGACGTCTCGACGGAAGACATCGCGGCGCGCATGAGCGCCGTCCAGCCCATCGCCCACGACTTGATGTTCGAGCCGACCGGTCCGGTGAAAACAATCGGCGCTCGCCTGGAAGCCGCCTATACGGGCGGCGACATGATCGGCCGGGCCCTGGCGCTGATGGGGCCGTCACGCAAGGGCGTCCTGTACTTCTTCGGGAGCTTGCCCGATGAAGCCGCTGCGCTCGATCGGCTGCTGGAGGAGCTGGCTGCTACCACGGTGTTCGATGGGGATGGAAGCTCTGAAGCCCCTGCGCCCTAACCGGAATACGGCATCTTGGATGCTGACCGGCTTGCTCCTGGCTGTGGCGGTCACCATCCAGGCCGGCGAATTCGTCGGCGCCGACGGGGCACCGATGGTGCTGATCGAGGAAGGGCCGTTTATCCGCGGCGGCGCGGCGGGCCGGGGCGATCCCGACGAGGAGCCGCAACGGACCATCACACTGAACGCCTTTTATATCGACAAGTACGAAGTCACCAACCGGCGCTACCAGGCCTTTCTGAAGGCAACCGGACACCGCATTCCCGAACATTGCTGCGATCCGTCCTACAATGTCTGGAAAGGTCTCGAAATCGATCCGCTCCTGCTGGACCATCCGGTGGTCAACGTGGACTGGTTCGACGCGCAGGCCTACTGCAAGTGGGCCGGGAAACGGTTGCCCACCGAGGCTGAGTGGGAAAAAGCGGCGCGGGGACCCGGCGGCCGCATCTACCCGTGGGGGAATGAGTGGGACCCCAAGCGGGCGAACGGCGCGTCGTATTGGGCGGGAAAAGACTTCCCCTCGCCGGACGAGGTTAAGGCCTGGTGGGCCGACGCCGGAGCGGAACTCCTTGCGGAGAAAGGCGTGACCGGCATGCTGACCCTGCCGGTCACGGCCTTGGAGTCAGGCGCGACACCGGATGGAGTGATGCACCTGGCGGGTAATCTCTGGGAATGGGTCGCCGATTGGTACGATCCACAGTATTACGCTGCGGCTCCGGACCGCGATCCACAAGGGCCGGAGACCGGAGAATACAAGGTCCTCCGCGGCGGGTCGTGGCTGAACCATCGCCATCTGCTTCGCACGACCGCACGCGACGGCTCGCGGCCGGCCATGCGGAACCACGGCACGGGCTTTCGCTGCGCCCGAAGCCCGTGAAGCGTGAGACGTGACGCGTGACAGGCGACACGTATCGTTGGACGCGAGTGAAGTAGGTTCATCGTGTTCCCCTTACGCCTTACCCCTTATCCCTCACGAGACTAACCATGCCCGCCCGCAAACAACGCGTGATCATCGACACCGATCCCGGCGTCGATGACGCCCTGGCCATCTTGCTGGCCTTGCGCTCGCCCGAGCTGGAGGTGGTGGCGATCACCACCGTGTGCGGGAACGTGCGGGTCGAGCAGGCGACCAAAAATCTGTTCAGGGTGCTGGAGCTGGTGCCGTTTCCCTCCGGCCTGTTGGTCGGCCAGGGGGCCGTCCAGCCGCTCCAGCAACCGCTGGAGCCCGCCACCCACGTTCACGGGGCCGACGGCCTGGGGGAGCTGGACCGGATTCGCAATCCGGACGGCAAGCCCCGGTACGTCGATGCGGGGACGCCGCGCTCGCTCCCCAACGCGTTGACGGTCTGGAGAGAGTGCCTTCGCCGCTATCCGGGCGAGGTGACCCTCATTACGCTGGGCCCGCTCACCAATCTCGCGCAGGCGCTGGAGGCGGACGGGGCGATCGTGCGCGCGTTCCGCTCGGTGATCTGCATGGGCGGCGCGATCGGCGTTCCGGGCAACGTCACGCCGAGCGCCGAGTACAATATCTACGTCGATCCGCATGCGGCGGAGCGCGTGATGCGCTCCGGGCTTCCCATCACGTTGGTTCCGCTGGACATCACGACGCGGGTCTCATTGACCCGCGAGGCCATCGCGAAGCTGACCGCGAACACGACGGACCCGGTTTGCCGATTCGTCGGCGACGTCACGGGCCCCGCGTTGGAATTCGCCCAACGAACCGAGGGCCGCGGAGTGTTCTACTTGCACGACCCGCTGGCGGTCGGCGTGGCCATCGATCCGGGCCTGGTGAAGCGGGTGCTGCTGCGCGTCACCGTGGAAACCGAGGATCGGGCGGCGCGTGGCAAGACGGTGGCTGACCGGCACCCCCCGGGGACCATCCAGGCCTCGATGGAGGTGGATGCCGCGCGGTTTCTGAACCTCTTTCGGAATCGATTATGCGGAAGGTGATCGTCGTCGGCTCCGCGAACGTGGACTATACGGTTGCGGTCGACCGTCTGCCTGCGGCCGGAGAAACGGTCTTGGGGCGGGAATTTTATCAATCCTTCGGCGGCAAGGGAGCGAACCAGGCCGTCGCCGCCAGGAAAGCGGGGGCGGACGTGTTTTTTCTCACCAAACTGGGGAACGACGCCAACGGCACGCTGCTGGAGCGCCACTTGACCGGGTTGGGAATCCCCGGTGCGGGGCTGTTGCGTGATCCCTCGACGCCGACCGGCGTGGCGTTGATCGTGGTCGACCGCTCGGGCATGAACCAGATCGCCGTCGCGCCCGGCAGCAACCGGATGCTGACGGTCGAGGAGGTTGATCGGGCCTCGACGCTCGTGGCGGGCGGCCGCGCGCTGCTGGTTCAGCTCGAATTGCCGTTGGCCGCCGTGGCGGAAGCCCTGACGCTGGCCAAACGTCACCGCCTGACGACGATTCTGAATCCCGCGCCGGCCGTTCCCCTTTCGTCGGATGTGCTCAAGTTGGTGGACGTGTTGACCCCGAATGAAGGGGAAGCCCGGGCCTTGACCGGTCAGGATGATCCGGCCGAAGCGGCGCAGATTCTATTGGCGCGCGGCGCGCGGCGCGTCATCATCACGCTCGGCTCACGCGGCGCGTGGTTGAGGGACGCGAAGACCGCCAAGGCGTTTCCCGCCTTTCCGGTGGAGGCGGTGGATTCGACCGGAGCCGGCGACGCGTTCAACGGCGCGTTGGCCTGCGCCTTGGCCGAAGGGCGACCCTTGGAAGAGGCGATCGTCTTCGCCAACGCCGCCGGCGCGCTGACCGTGACCCGGCGCGGCGCCCAGGACGCCCTTCCTGCGCGGCGCGAAATCGACGAACTCTGCCGCACCTCGATCCCAAGGGCGTGAGCGACGGCTTGCGCTCGGGGAAGCAATTTCCTACCATCGAAGCATGGACGCCGACCGGCTCAGTCTCCTGTATCGACGGGACTTCTTGGTTCGCACGGGGTGCGCGCTCGGCGCCGCCGTGCTGGGCGCGCACCTGCCCCCGGTCCGCAGTCTCGGCGCCTCTTCACTTCCGTTCACGTTCGCCGGGTGGGATGCGGTTCGCGATCAGTTCTCCCTGTCGCGCGATGTCATCCACATGGCCTGCTTTTTCCTGGCCTCGCACCCCAGGCCGGTGCGCGAGGCGATCGAGGCGCACCGGCGCGGGCTCGACGCGAACCCGATCGGCTATTGGCTGGAAAACGAGGAGCGCTGCGAAGGGGACGTGCTGCGGGCGGCAGCGGACTACTTAGGCGTCACTGCGACCGATATCGCGCTGACGGACAGCACCACCATGGGATTAGGGCTGCTCTACGGCGGTCTGACTCTGCGGCCCGGCCAGGAGGTGCTCACCACCGTCCATGACCATTCCTCCACGGAAATGTCCCTACGATTGCGGGCCCGGCGCACCGGCGCATCGGTCCGGCAGATTCCTTTCTACCGGAAGCTCAGCGAGGTTACCACGGACGAGATCGTGGACACGCTCATCCGGGCCGTGCGCCCGGAAACGAGGGCTGTGGCGGTCACGTGGGTCCATTCGAGCACCGGCCTCAAACTGCCCATCCGGAATATGGCCGACGCCCTGGCCCGGCTCAATGCCGAGCGGGCGGAACGGGATCGTGTTCTGTTGTGCGTGGACGGCGTCCACGGGCTCGGCGTCGAAGACGTTCGCCTCGACGACTTGGGCTGCGATTTTTTCATCGCCGGCACGCACAAATGGCTGTTCGATCCTCGGGGCACCGGCCTGGTCTGGGGCCATCCCCGCGCCTGGCCAGCCGCCAACGCGATCATCCCGACGTTCAACTTCGATGCGTACCGCATCTGGATGAAGGACATCCCCCCGCGGGAGATCCCGTACGGCGCGATGATGACCCCGGGCGGGTTCCACTCGTTCGAGCATCGGTGGGCGCTCAACGAGGCGTTTCGTTTTCATCAGGCGATCGGCAAGGCACGGGTCGCGGAACGAATTCACGCGCTCAACGATCAACTCAAGGAAGGCTTATCGACGATGCGGCATGTGACGCTTCACACACCGCGTTCGCGCGCCCTGTCGGCGGGAATCGCCTGTTTCGAGATCGCCGGCTGGAAGCCGACACAGGCTGTGGAGCGGCTCCGGCAACGGAAGATCATGGCCAGTGTGACGCCTTATGCCACGCAGTACGTGCGTCTCGCTCCGAGCCTGCTCACGTCATCGGAAGAGGTCGAGCGGACGCTCCAAGAAATTCGGAGATTCGGTGGGTAGCAGCCGGCGCACCACGACCGCACCGACGGCGTTCCTGCTGCCGGGCTTCATCCTCTCGGCCGTGGCTTCGCTTGGCTACGCGGCTTCTTCCACATCGGCTCGAGAGGCGGCGGGGCTCCGAACGCCCGCGGTTGAAGATTTGCGGATCGGACAATTCTATCGGGGCGGGATCCGTGTCCGGTCTCCTTTCGCAGGCGTCTCGTTCGTCGTTCCATCGGAATGGCGGGCCATCCTGCCGGCCGGAACCTCGGTATTCCTGGACTCCGGCACCAAGGCGGGCTTAGGCATCGTCCATATCTTGAGCGAGGTCTCCCGGGACGAATTGATCGCCCGCCTGAATGAACCCCAAACGTTCGACGTCGGGCTGGTCCTGCACCCGGTCGGATCGGTGAAAACGGACGGTCACCGTCTGACGGCAGTCTATGCCGGCGGCGACTACATCGGGCGCGCCGTCGCTATGCTCGGACCGGCCCGCAATGCGATCGTGTACCAAATGGCCGGTCCGAAAGAGGAGGCGCGCTACTTCGAGAACCTGCTCGACGAAGTGGCCGCTTCGACGGAGTTCATCAGCGAGGAGACGGCCCGGGCGCTGAAAGAATGGTACGGGCGTCTCTCCGGCATGATGCTGACGCGGAAGCTCCACGCCGCGGGCGCCGACGCCTATGCGGCGCAGACCTGGCACCTCTGCCAGGACGGCCGCTACTACGTTCGGTTTTTGCGCGGGCGCCCGCGGGATCCTGGCACTCCCGACCGGGGCGAAGGAGGCGAGCAGGATACCGGCACCTGGCGCATCGACATGCAGGACTCACAGGCCGCATTGGTCCTCGCGGCGACCAACGACCTGCCGAGGCGCTATCCGATCCAGTTCGATGGAGAGCAAGCGAGGTTGAACGGCGAGCCGGTCACCCGCGAACGCAGTAACGAATGTCCCTGACGCCGGCTGGCTTCGGGGCGCTGTACACGCGAAGCCTCAATCTGATTTGGCGGCGGTCTTGTCGACCTTGAGGCACTCTCCTTCGCGTATGGGGCCTTTGCTTTCGATCACTTTCCCTTCCAGCTTCGCCAGTCGCTTGTAATCCTTCTCCGGAAGGACCACCCGGTATTTAAATGAAAGCGACCCGTTGCGAGCGGCGACAAATCCATAGTCGTTCCGGTCGAAGGCCGGGGAAAGGCCCAGCATCGGGATCGACGCCTTGTCTCCGAGCATATAGATTTGGCCGACCGTGGTGATGGGCATCCGCCACGGATCACCTGTGGAACAGACATAGGACTCCCCGTTCTCCAGCTTCAGTTCGGCCCTGAAGGCAAGGGATGCGATCCGGCGCTGGAAATATTCGAGAATTTTCGGATCGTTGCTGATCCGCACGGCGTGCGCCTGCAACGACACCAACCCGACGTCGAGTTCCAGCGTCGCATCCATGCTTTGCCCGCCTAACTGGCGGGCCGCCGCGTCCAAGGCTTCGCGCGCCGCCGGCGAGGTGTTCAACGTCACGTCGATCGTCAGACGGTATTCACCGGACGCCAGGAGCTCCGCTCGCTTCTTGGCTTCGTCCAGTGGGGTCAGCGTGACGACGAATCCTTGGTTGAGAATCTTTTCGAACAGGCGGTCCACGACCGCCTGCTGATTCTCTTGGGTGTTCGCCGGGGCGGCCAGGATCGGGGATGTGCCTCCCGGCGACAGGACGGAGCAGAGGACGCTTGCGAGCACGAGCCGCGGTCCGAAAGCGCGTATGGCGGACATGGGTGGGCCCCTCGCTTGTCAGGTTACAGAAAGACGCCCCTCTCCGGAGACATGTGGCGCAGGCATGGTCTCGACTCTTCGACGGTGTTGGCGGCCGCTACGCAGGACAAGGTTCACCGAAGACTTCCCGATACACGCCCTTCCAAAACTCGTCCCACGCCGCGACGGTCGATCGGGCGCCGACGGCGACGCGAGCGATGGCCTCCGGAGTTGTCGCGGTCTTGCGCACGGCGGCCAGGAGCCAATCGCTGTGGTTCTGCTCTTCCGTCACGTGCAGCTCGAAGAACGCGAGCTCTTGGGTCGTGAACTCCGGATATCGTTTCAGACCCGGGTAGAAGTAGCGAAACTCCGACGCGGCCGTTGTTTCCACCGCCAACTCAGCCCCCAGGGCGGCCAGATAATCCGACCCTGCGAACAGGTCATCGAGGAGTCGGAGATAGGCCGCCACTTCAGAAGCCGGTTCCGTGGCGCGGAGGTCGGATGGGAACATGCCCAGCGCCTCGCCGAACCGTTCGAGTTGCCGCACGTGTGCGTGCTCGGTTGAGCCGGAGCCCAGTTCGGAGTACAGCGTCTTGACCAGCTCCACCCGCATCTCGAGTTCATCGATCGGCGTGGCACAGAGCAGCCCTTCCAGAGCTTTGACGAACCGTTTGCAGAAGTAGTGGTATTGGCGGAACCAACGCCGCAGTTGCTCGCGGCTCAGACGCTCGTCCCTGAACCGCCTGAAAAACGGGTGGTCGTTCACCGGATGGTGAACCAGTTCCGCCATCAATCCGTCGACGGACCAGTAGGACGTCTGCACGGCAGGCATGACCGGTCTCTCGCTCCCGGGTGAGTCGTCTGCAATTTGACCATGCCGGGCGGGGTACAGGCAAGCCCGTGTTGGTCTGGGACAGACCACACCGATCCGCGGCTCGGCGGTCACTGGATTCGGGCAGGATTGACCACTGAGTTTATGCCGCCGGCGTTGGCACGCACCTGAGCGATGAGGGCTCGGGCTTCCGGGAGAAAGTCCGCGCGCTGGTGGGCTTGGGCCATTTCGAGCGCCTGCAACGCCAGGGTCATCGCCTCATCGTGACGGCCCTGGGCGCAGTAACTTTTGGCCAGGCTCAGGCGCGCATTCACCGCTCGGGGCTCTCGCTGAATGACTTGGCGGAGCAGGTCCTCGCCCTTCTCGACATTTCCCCCGAACAGGGCCGGAAGCCTGACGAGGAAGGTGCCTTTGGCGGAGAGGGCGTCGAGATGATTCGGGGCGAGTTCCAGGGTGCGATCCAGTTCTTTTATCATGCGCCGGAACCCGAAGACCGACGTGATCCGCTCGCCGTCGATGCGAACCTGTTCGCCGAGGCTGCAGAAGACGGCAAAATGCGCGTCGGCGTGTCGCTCGTCGAGCGCCACCGCTCGCTCGGCCAGGGCCTGGCCTCGAACGAAATGGGCGAGGCGTTTGTCCCGCTCCTGGGCCAGACGACCGAGTTCGCATTCGCGCTGAGCTTGGACCGTCAACTCGGTCGCGGATTCCATTGCCGAGGCAACGGCAGGCAACAAGGCGGCAAGGGCAAACGCGAGCACCGGCGGCGGAATCTTTGGCATGGTGGGTCTCCTCTCCTCTTTTTCTTTCCTTGCGACAAGACGGGCTCGCTACAGTACCGCAAAGAGGATGCCATGAACACCCCGTTTTACCGTGTTCAGAAAACCGAAGATACACTGCGGGTTGGGTTCCGTCGACGCCTGTCCTGGTCAGCGCCGACTGTGGGCGGGATGAGACAGTTGAGTCCGGCCGTGTGTCGAAACGTTACAGTCCGGTCGTCCCGACGGGCAGGAATCCGTCCGCAGACGACCAGACACGATCGGCCTGCGGCTTTCGCGCTTCGCTCAACGCTGCTCCAAGAATTGTTGCAACTGCCGAAGCAGGTCTCTGGCTTGCTCCCTGGATTCCCCGGGTCCCGTTCGAAACCTGGCTGACGGGTCGGCGCTCGGTTGCAGGGAAGCCGGTTCGTTTTCCACGACGATGCCGATTTTCCCTTCCTTGTCCCGCTCCCGTTGGCGCTCCAGCTCACGGGCAATCCTGAGCCTGGTGAGTTCTTCCTGCAACTCGCTCCAGTTCTTGGTCATCCCATCGAGTTTCTCGACCGCGGCGCCGAGTTTGCCCACCCATTCGTCCATTTCTTTCTTGCGCTCCGTGTGCATCTTTTCGATAGCCTGCACCTTAAGCCGTTGCTGGTGGAGTTCCCGTTGCGCGGTTTCCGCCTCTCTTTTCACGGCTTCGTAGGTGCCGCTGCTCACGCACCCCGCGCCGACCACGATCGCCAGCCCGACTACCGCCATCGCCGCGCTCTCGTACCGTCCATGCGCTGTTCCGTTCATGGCTTGCCCTCCATACCAAGCTTCGCTCGGTCCGCTCGCTCTTTGCCGCTTTATCGTAACTGCGCGGGCGGATAGAGTCTTCAACCCGCCAGTGTTTCCCGGGAATTGTCTTACGAAAAGTGGACAGCCGCCGAAGCCCCGGTATCTTTCGCTCTGCCACAGTCTTTATTTACCATCCGCACGGGAAGCGTTTCCACGGACGGCGCCGGCCCGGACTTCGAGCGCCGTCTTCAATTCACTGAACAGCGTGAGCATCTGCCGGTGGGAGTAATGGGCGTTGCGTCCGCTCGGATTGGGCAGGACGAAGACCTTAGCGCCGGCCAGACGATCAGGCTGCCAGCCGACCCGCGGGCGATTCCTCCGGGCTTGCTCCGCGCGGCGGGCGCCTGATTGATCCGGGAACAAGACCCTGGAGAGCGTGACGCCGAGGAGCGCCACCACCGGGGGGCGGTATCGTCGAATCTTCGCCAACAGGGTCTTGCGTCCGGCGACGTATTCAAGCGGTCTCAGCGCGTCGATGCCGCGGCTGGGTCTGGCGATGAGATTGGTCAAGCCGAAGCCCCAATCCGGCAGCCGATCGTCGTCCTCGTAGGTCACCGGCTCCGGCACGAGCCGCGATTCGTAGAGCAATTTCCAGAAACGGTTGGAATAGCCGGCAAAGTGATGGCCCACGGCAGCCGATCGCGCCCCAGGATTGATGCCAACGAACAGGACGCGGACCCCGGGTCTGATATGGTCCGGCAGCTTGTTCGATCTTCGCGTCATCGTGACACCCGCAAGTTCCCATGCTGCACGATGAGCCGGCGGCCGATTCGCAGAATGAGCGCAGGTTAAACCCGGGCTCATCGAACAGGCAGCTCGTCCTGCCATTGTGTCCGTTTCGCCCGTTCGGCCAGGAGATCGGCTTGCCGTGTCGGCTCCGGTACCCGATAGCCCTTGCCGCAGGCCAGGGTGAATCGCACGGCCTGCTCCAGATCGATGTTGTGCCCCACGGAGACGAACACCGGCCGAACACGGTCTTTGGTCCGGACCGCCGCGCCGACGACTCGGCCGGCCTTGTCGTGCAGATAGGAGAAGGAAGACCGGGATGGCTTCGGCTCGACATATGAGCCGAACAGCAGCGACTTCGCGCAGCCGATCACCGGCTTCTCCAACAACAAGCCGATATGGCATGCGATGCCCAGTCCGCGCGGGTGGGCCATCCCTTGACCGTCGATGAAGATCAAGTCCGGCTCATGCGCGAGCCGCTCGAAAGCCCGGAGCAAGGCCGGGGCCTCGCGGAACGACAAGAGCCCGGGAACATAGGGAAACGAGACCCGATCCCGCAGGGTCACCGTTTCCACCGGCTCCAAGTCGGGAAAGGAGAGCACAACGACCGCGACAGACATGGAATCGGACCGCTTGTCGTACGCGACATCCGCGCCGGCGACAGCGGAAGGTCTCAACACCCCGCCCGTGGCCTTGACCTGTCCGCCGAGTTGGACCTGGACCTGTATAGCTTCCTTGGGGGTGATATCCCACCGATGAAGCGCCTTGACCTGCATGGCTTCGCCCTCACTGAGGGACCAAGGCGATGGACCGAGAGAGTGTAGCCTCGACTGAGCCATTTTGCTACAGGCCGTATGGAAGAGCAGACAGAGGGTTTCGTAGACCGCTCTCCCAACAGCCTGAGATACCAAGGGTTCTCTACTCGTGCAGGCCAGGCACTGTATTTGCTCGTTTCCCGATCGAGTCCGTTGCGAAGAGCTTTCGGAGCACGGGCCTGGGTATTCGTAAACGGATTCATGCGGCGAGCCATCCCAGGCTTGTAAAGAGCGCGGCGGCTGTGCCACGCCGCGCGGAGGTCCCGTCTTCCTCCTGGATGGGACCTCCCTTCTCAGCGTACAAACGTCCACGCCGGACGCGCGGATGCTCGGGAAGAGGACAGGTCGCTTTTCTCGCTTCTCCTTGCGCGGTTGATACCAGTCGCAAGCCCGAATACCCGCAAGGCAAGTGATGAAACCGGCCTGTCCTCCCTTTTGGGCACGTCCAGAAGCCTGCCTGCTTCACCGGCCTTTCGCCTGGCGAAGAGGGCGTGAGGCAATTTAGTCTTCTCCACACCATTTCTGCCACAGTCGGAAGCAGTCGTTCCTGCCGTCCTCTGGGCATCGCGCGTCGAACTCATCGAGCTCCCACGATTTCCTTGCCGGCTGTCGCACGGCACCGGCTTTGCTCACGCCAGGAGCGCCTTCCGGAAGGCAGAGTTCAGAGATCGAAAGGAGGTGAGGTCGAATGAAGCGCTTCCTGATGGGTTTCGTGGCGGTCGCAATGCTGGTGGCCTTTACGGCTCCGTCGTTTGCGGGCGAAGGAAAGAAGGAAGAGAAGAAGAAAGGCGGCAAGCTCATCGAGCAGATCTACGCGGACGACATGAAGAAGGGCGAGAAGAAGGACGAGAAGAAGGGCAAGTAATCGAACGTGTGAGGCGAGGCTGGTTCGCTCGAGGGGTCTTCGCGCTGCGGAAGACTCCTCGAGCGACCGGCTTACCTGCCCGCCGAGTCGAGAAACACCGCCTGCAGCCCGACGATCGTTTTCCCGTCCCGGATCGTTCCATCCCGAATCTTCGCGATCGCCTGCTCGAGCGGCATCTCCACCACCTCCAGCACTTCGTCGCGGTCCAGTTGCTGTTTGCCGCAGGTGAGTCCCGTGGCTTTGTAGATGTGGATGACTTCGTCCGCGAAGCCCGGGGCGGTCCAGATGCTCGACAGCAGTTCGAGCGACGACGCGCGATAGCCGATCTCTTCTTCCAACTCGCGCGCCGCGCAGTCGCGCGGGTCCTCGCCTGGATGCAGCTTACCGGCGGGAATCTCGTAAATGAATCCTCCGGCCGCATGCCGGAACTGGCGGATGAGCACCACCGTCCCGTCTTCTTTCAGCGGGACGACCGCGGCAGCGCCGGGATGGCGGATGATCTCCAAGTCCACCGTCACGCCGTTGGGCAGTCGCACGGTTTCGATATTCAAGGTCACAACACGACCCATATAAACCGTGTTTTTCATCAAAGAACACTTGCCTGTTTCCGGTAGCACTTGAGAAACGTCCGCCCAACCTGCATGATGATCCAAGCGTAGGTATTGCGTTGCTTCTTCGTCAAATTCGTTCCGGTGTCATGCATAATCCTGGTCGCGATTCGGTGACTCACACCTTCAATGAGGTCCCTACGTCTCTTATCGGACGGATCTCTCCGAGAAGCAATGCGTTCGAGCCTTCAATAAAGTTGGTTAATTGACTCGGGCCGGTTCTTCATCTTGGTCCATACCTTCCTCTGCTCACGCCTTACGCTTCACGCCTCACGGGTTTTGCGCTTGTAGAACGGCGGCCGGACGACCACGGCGGGCACGGCTTTGCCCCGGATGTCGATCAGAAAGGTCGAGCCGGGAGTCGCGTAGGTCGGCGGCACGTAGCCCAGTCCGATGCCCTTCTGCAGCAGGGGAGAAAAATTCCCGCTGGTGACCTCGCCGATCGGAGCGCCTCCGGATCGGCCGAGCATCTTGCATCCATGCCTCGGCACCGCCTTTTCCAACAGCTCGAAGGCCACGAGTCGGCGTGTCGGCCCCTCCGCGTGTTGCTTCGCCAGTCTTCCCCGTCCCACGAAGTCACCCTTGTCGAAACTCACCACCCACTGGGCTCCCGCCTCGATCGGCGTCGTCTCTTCGCCGATATCGTTGCCGTAAAGCAGATAGGCCATTTCCAGCCGCAGCAGATCACGCGCTCCCAGGCCCGCGGGCTTCAGACCTTCGGGTCGTCCTGTCTCCAACAGTTCGTTCCAGACCCGGACGGCGGCATAAGCCGGCATATACAACTCGTACCCCAGCTCTCCCGTGTAGCCGGTCCTGGTGATCAGGCAGGATATCCCGTCCAAGACGGCGTCCAGACACTGCCGGGGGTTGAGATTCGCCACGCCCGCGGCTCCCAGCTTCTCCAAAATGGCCTGTGAAGCCGGTCCCTGGAGGGCGAGTTGAGCCAGTTCGCCGGATCGGTCCCGCACCGTACACTGCGGCGCGGTCGTCAGATGATCGCGCAACCAGGCCGCGATTTTTTCCCGATTGGACGCGTTCACGCAGAGCAGGAATTCGTCCTCTTTCAACCGGTACACGAAAATGTCGTCTTTGATTCCGCCCTCCGGATTGCAGACCATCGAATAGTGAGACTGCCCGACCGGCAGCCGGGTCAGGTCGTTCGTGGTCATCCGTTGAAGGAAGGCGAGTGAACCGGCCCCCGAGACCTGGAGCCGCCCCATGTGACTGACGTCGAACAGACCGGCTCTGCTGCGGACCGAGTGGTATTCGTCCACCACGCCGGTGTACTGGATCGGCATTTCCCAGCCGGCGAACTCCACGAGCTTCCCGCCGCCGGCCCGATGCACGTCATAGAGCGGAGTGCGATTCATGCTTCGATCCGTGCTCACCACCGGACGGAGGAACCTGCGCCATCATCGTCGTCGGCTAGCGCAGCCCCAACAGTTCCACTTCGAACGTCAGGGTCGCGTTCGGCGGGATGACGTGGCCGGCCCCGCGTGCGCCATAGCCCAGGTCCGGAGGGATGATCAGTTTGCGTTTGCCGCCCACCTTCATGCCTTGCACGCCTTCATCCCATCCTTTGATCACATGCCCCGCGCCGACGCGGAACGAAAAGGGCTCGTTGCGGTCGCGCGAGCTGTCGAATTGCGTCCCGTTTTCCAACCAGCCGGTGTAATGCACCGTCGCGGTATCGCCGAGTTCCGCCGGGCGGCCGGTGCCGATGACCAAGTCCACGTACTTCAGGCCGGATTCCGTCGTGACTTCTTTCCCGACCTCGTCGGCTCCGGCGGCCGGCGTCGGGACGAACGTCAGCAGCAGAATGAGCAGAGATCCGAACACGCTCATGGTTTCTCTCCGTGTGGGCGGGACGACGGACGGGACAGGGGAAGCGGCATGGTCACGAATCAGGCTCGGAAAACAGCGCGACGCTGGCCGTGTAGCCGTGCAGGAAGTTGCTGCCGCCGACCGGTCCGATCTCCCCCTGAGCGAAGAACCCGGCGATCGGGATGTCCCCCATCCGTTCGCGCAACACGGAGACATCGTGGTGCGGCCGGCCGAACAGCCCTTCTCCTCGCCCGCAGCAACTGAAGAGCAGCGCCCCCAGCGGGGCTTTCCGACGCTGCGTCCGATAGGCGGCTAGCAAGAGATGAAGGTCTTCATGCGCCGACTTGGCGTCCCGCAGGTGGAACTGGACGGTTTGGCCCTCCTGAACGATATCGCCGACAGCGACGGCTCCCGTGCTCTGATCCGCACCGATGAGATTCCGAACGAGAAAGTCCCCGCGCTCGAAGCGATTCCTGTGTTCGTCGATCACGATGCCCAGGTGCAGCGCCCGTTGCGCGATCCGGCGCTCCTCGCCGGAGATCGACTCGAACAGCGCTTGCAGGCGCTCCAGCGCGGGAGCACCGCCCAGTTCGTGGATGACGTTGTGTTCCGCCTTGGTGACCACGTACCGGTCGCCGATCGGACGGCATCCCTGCGAAATCACCGTCCCGATGGACACGGGTCCGGAGAGGGCGGCGCCCACAAGTCCGTTGTCATACACCTCGTCGTCGAGGACCATCCGATTCTCTCCGACGTCGTGTCCGCCCCCCGCCAGGCCGCCGACAGCGACCGCCCCAGGATACCGCTCCTCCAGCATGGCCAACACCTCTTTCATCGGAATCGAGAAAGGATCGGCCAGCAGCACGAACACCGGGCCGGCGCCGATCGTCTGGGCGTCCGGCCATCCACCGACCGAGAAGCGGTCGAGTTCCCGGGAGAAGAACAGCCGCATGGGATTCACGCGGACACCTGGGAGGCGGGCAGCCCACAGCGTCACCGCCGGGTCGGTTTCAATCTCCTCTCCGCCCGCGATCACTCCTTCCCCCGAGCATCCGAGCAACACACGCGGACCCGCTTCCTTGAGCACCGCCGCGCACAGCGACTCGGCCCGCGCCGAGTAGTGGTTGGAGAAAAACAGAAACGCCAGATCGATCGGGTCTTCGCCGATTTGCCGGCGCACCGCCTGTGCGACAGCCCGGCCGGCGGCCGCGGCGTCGGTCAGGCGGGACAAGGCGGAGGCGAACCGGAGTGTCGAAGTCGTGGTCGGGATCATCGTGCCGATGCGGGCCAGCTAGACGTCGGGATTGACGCGGTCCCCCCGCTCTTTCATGAGCTTCTTGTAGTACCGCCACATGTAGGAATAATAGTCGTCGAGTTGCGCCAGCAGATAGTGGAGCTCGGTCGGGTCTTCAGTTTCCAGGGCGCGGATCATCCTGGTCTTGAGGAATTCGGCGAAGCCCTCCGTTTTCTCCAGGGCGGTCAACAGCCTGAGCCCTCCACCGATCTGATAGTCACCCATCCGATTGCTCCTGCTTGCCGGCACCGCGGCAGCAGCATAGCGACGCCGCTCCTCAAAATGCAAGCGACCCGATCGCAGGGAGGCGCGTCTTATTGCGGGAGCGACAGCAGCGCCCGCAGTCGCGCCAACGAAATGGCTTCGATCCGGCGATTGTCCCGCCCGACGACGGTTCGCGCCGTCGTCAGCGCGTTCACGATGGCCTCCTCCGTGGCCTCCACCGTGGCCGTCAGCAATGGGTTCAGGTGGGTGTCCGCCAGGTGCGTCATGGAGAACGTGCGCTCTTTCGGATAGTGCGGGATGCTATTCGCGGTCGAGAACGCGAGCATGAAGTCGCCGCTGCCGTGCCGCGCCGTGGAGCCGGTTCTGGCCAGCCCCAACGCGGCCCGTTTGGCGAGTCGGGAGAGTTGGCGGCTGTCCAGCGGCGCATCGGTCGCGATGATCACGACGATCGAGCCTTCACCGCCGCCCGGCTGTCCCTCATGCGCGACGGCATCCGACCCCTCCAGCGCACTCGACTTCCCGCTGAACGGTTCACCTCGATCGTATAACCGGCCCACGGGGACACCAGCGATGATCAACTCCGGGCGCCGCCCGTGGTTGGCATTGACCAGCACGCCGACCGTGTATCCTCCCTCCTCATCCGGCAACCGTCTCGAGGATGTGCCGATCCCTCCCTTGAACCCGTACGACACCATGCCGGTGCCGGCTCCGACCGTGCCCTCCGCGACCGGACCGGCGGAGGCGTGGTCCAGCGCTTCAATCACGTCCTGCTCGGACACGTGCCGCCCCTGAATGTCGTTGAGGCGGCCGTCGTCGCATTCGGCGACGACCGGGGTCAGGGTGTCATCGGTGATGCCGATATCGGGGTAACGGGCGATCATCCAACTGATCACCCCGTTGGCTACGCGCGGCACGTTCAGCGTGTTGGTCAGCGCGATCGGATACTCGAGAAAACCGGATTCCGCCACCCAGGCCAACCCCGTCATCTCGCCTGTGCCGTTGAGGACAAAGGCTCCGGCCGGCGCCTTCTTCCGCCAGACATCGTCGCGCGGAATGACGACCGTGACGCCGGTCCGCACAGGACCTTCGCCCGGCTTGAGCGGGCCCTCCCCCTTGATCAGGGTCACATGCCCGACTTTCACGCCGGCCACGTCGGTGATCGCGTTGAGCGGCCCGGGCGGGTAGCGGCCGATCACGATCTTCAGATCTCTCGCCCGCGCGCGCGGCTCCTCCGCGCCGGTCCCTGAAGAAGGCTCGGCGGTCCGACCTGTGCCGGAGAGCGAACAGGACGCCAGTATCGCGGCGACGATCACCGTCGCCGTGCAGGCGAACACCAGACAGCGGTGACGCATTACCATCTTCCCGTCGGTCGGTCAGCCACGACGGTCCTTTACGTCCGCCAAACGGGCCCGACACTGCGGGCACCGTTCCAGCGCAGCCAGATCGATGATCCAGGAACTGTGCGGACGGGTCGCCGTCATGGTCCAGACCAGCTTGGCCAGGCCCTGGGGGCAACGGAGCGCCGCGGTGAACCACGCGAACGTGGCCACGCCCAGGAGCAGGCCACAGGCGACCAGGGCCATGAACTGGCCGCTTCTGTCCGCGAGCGAAAAGAGGGCCAGGGTGAACAGCCCCGAGGAAGCGCCGACCCCCCGACGGCGACATAGAGCTTCCAGCCTTGCCCCGTCTCGATGATCCAGTTCATCTCTTCAGCGGTCTTTCCGAGCCTCTCGCTCACCCACGCATGATGAACATCATGAACAGGCAAGAGGCTCGTGGCAAGGAGGTGGCGACTCCGGCCTCCAGCCCCTGGCCTCTAGCCCGCATTATTCATGACGATTCGTCGCGTTGCACCCGTTGCTTTGGCCCATTGCTCTGCCAACTGCAATGGGCCAAAGCAGCAGAAGCGTTCATGAACAATGCGGGCTAGGAGCCTCATATCTGGTATGACGATCCGCGCTCCGGCACGAGCACGTCCATGCGCGGATGCTCGACTTTGAGCGCCGCCGCCAGCGAGAGCCCTTGTTTTTCTTCGCCGTGCACGACGAACGTCTTGGCGGGCGCGGGCTTGATCGATCGGACATAGGCCAACAGGCCCTTGCGGTCCGCATGGGCCGACAGGCCGTTGAGGCGGACCACCTGCGCGCGGCGCGGCGTCGGCACGCCGAAGATCGGCACCACGTCCCAGCCCTCGATCAACTTGCGCCCCAACGTGTGTTCGGCCTGAAAGCCGACGATCGCGACGATGTTGGCTTCGTCCTGGACGGCGTGCTTCAGATGATGCAGCACCCGTCCGCCCTCGCACATACCCGACGAGGCGATGATGACGCAGGGTCCCTTCATCGCGTTCAGCCGCTTGCTCTCGTCGACGGACGACACGTAGCGGATGTAGCGCGCGGCGAAGGGGTCGCCCTCCGAGGCGAACGTGCGGAGGGTCTCCTCGTCGAAACATTCCAGATGCCGGCGGAAGATCTCCGTCGCCTTGGCGGCCAACGGCGAGTCGATGTAAATGGGTAACGGATCGATTCGCCCTTCGCGGACCAGTTCCTTGATCCGCATCACCAGTTCCTGCGTCCTCCCGATCGCGAACGCCGGTACGATGATTTTGCCGCGGTTCAACTTGGCCTGGGTGAACACCTGCGCTACCTTAGCGGTGAGCGAGGCCCCGGCGTCCTCGTGGAGCCGGTCTCCATAGGTCGATTCGATGATCAGCACATCGCAGGCCGGCGGCGCCGCGGGGTCCCGGAGGATCGGCATGCGCGGCCGTCCCAGATCACCGGTGAAGAGGACGGTCGTCCTATTTCCGCGCGCCGTGTACATGAGCCGTATGGCGGCCGAGCCGAGGATATGGCCGGCATCATGGAACGAGGCGCTCATTCGCGGGCCGACCTTGATCACATCGCCATAGCGGGCGCCCGCGAAACGCCGTGCGATCGCCCGGACATCGTCGGCATCGTAGAAAGGTCGGAGACACCGACGCCCCTTGCGCCCTTCCTGTCTGTTGACGTACTCGCAGTCGCTCTCCTGGATGCGGGCCGAATCCTCCAGCATGACGCTGGTCAGGTCGCCGGTGGCGGGCGTCACGTGCACCCTGCCGGCAAACCCGTGCTTGGTCAAGACGGGCAGGGCGCCTGAATGGTCGATGTGAGCGTGCGAGAGGAGCACCGCGTCCACCGCCTTCGGATCGAAGCCCAGAAAGCGGTTTTGTCGGTCCGCTTGCTGGCGGCGGCCTTGGAACAGGCCGCAGTCCAACAGGACACGGCAACCGGGGGTCTGGATCAGATGTCGGCTGCCCGTCACCGATCGCACGGCGCCGTGAAAGGAAATGATCATGCGGTTCGGTCGATCCGGTGCCGGGCGGCAATCAAGTCCCAGGCCTCCCGGGCCGTCTCGGCGTAGTGAAAGAGCGTGAGGTCTTCCGGACTGACCAAACCTTCCTCGACCAGCATCGACCAGTTGATGAGCCGTTCCCAGAACGCGCGCCCCACCAGCACGACGGCGACGCCGGTCACCTTGCCGGTCTGGAGCAACGTCAAGGTCTCGAACAGCTCATCCAGCGTGCCGAACCCGCCGGGAAAGGCCACCAAGGCCTTCGCGCGAAGCAGGAAGTGCATCTTGCGCAGCGCGAAGTAGCGGAACTGAAAGCACAGCGACGGCGTAATATACGGGTTGGGCCGTTGTTCATGCGGCAGGGTGATGTTCAAGCCGACGGACTTTCCTCCCGCGTCGGCCGCGCCGCGGTTGGCCGCCTCCATTATGCCGGGGCCTCCGCCGGTGACGACGACAAAGTCGCACAAGCCGTTGACCTGGCAAGTGGAGGATACCAGTCTGCCGAACTCGCGCGCTTCGTCGTAATAGCGGGCGAGCACCAGACGCCGGCGAGCGACTTCCACCGCTTGCCGCCTGTCCGGGTCGTTCGGCCGCGTCGCCAGGTCGGCCTCCGCGCGGGCCAGATTTTCTTTCGCCTGAGCCGGCTCCACGAGTCGCGCGCTGCCGAAGACCACGATGGTGGAGCGAATGCCCTCTTCACGCTGAATGAGCTCGGGCTTGAGGAGTTCGAGCTGCAGCCGCAAGGGGCGCAGTTCATCGCGTTGCAGGAATTGCACATCCCGGTCGGCGGGAATGTAGGAAGGAGAGCGCAACAGCGCGTCGGTTGTCCGGTCGTTATCGGAATCGCGGGCGCTCATCCGCACGGCATTATAGCGGGACGCCTCTCATGCGGCAATGTGAGGGACCTGGCGCCCGACAGATCAGAAAGGCCACGGATTGAAGCTGGAGTTGCTGGTATGTTTCGCGAACGCATGCTCGCGAACAACCCACCGGGAGTCGAACACAACCTCAAACACATCCGTCCCAAGGCCGCCTGCGGAGAGGATCAAATCAGGGGAAACCGTCAACCAAAACCGGGCCGGCCAACCGAAGTTGACCCGTGAATACTTGGCGTCTCGAAAGTGATACAGAACGGCCGCGCCTCCGTCCAAGCCGACCAGTTCGTCGGGAGCCCCGAGATGTTTCACGACATCGGCGAGCGTGGTTTGCCCCGGGACAATGAAGGCGATGTCCTCCTGGCGTATCGGGTCGTTGATCGAGAGTCGAGCGACGGTCGCGAACCCGCAGCCTGATAGCCCTAAGGGTACGAGGCACACGGCAAGGGGCAAGAGATGGAGGCCAAAGGCCAACAGCCGACGAGCAAGGCCGATCGCTTTAGTGCTTGCACGTCGTTCTCCCATCGCCGCTTGCTCTCGTCCTCTTTAGTCACCGAACGGCCAGAACTGGAATTTCAGCCGATCCGTACGCCTGCCGAACACGACGTCTTCGACGACCCCGTCGCGATTGAACAGGATATACAGGTCGTCGCTCTTGATGTTGACCCGTGAAAAGTTCACCAGGAGGAGCAGAAGGCTCCCTGACTTCAGATCGTAACGGTAATATTGGAAGATATCGTGACCGTTGGCTTGAACGATCCGATCGGGCGCTCCCAGAACCGAAACCACTTCCGATCGGGTGGTAGCCCCCTTTTTGATCTTCTCCACGTCCTCCGGCTTGAACTCGTCGCCCAGGTTGCCCCTGCTGAACGCGCAACCGCTCGCAGAGAGCAGGCAAATGCAGGACCATAGACTGATCGTTCGAAGATTGATACCCCTGGGAACTGCGCGTCTCGGGAACACGGAACAGACCTCCTCTCCTGAATGGCGTTGCAAACGTCCGTCACGGCGAGGGAGTCGCTTGGACTCCCTTCGACAGCACAAAATCTTCCTCGAACACGGCGTAGGCGGTGCGCGAGAGACCGACGCGTTGGTAGACGGTCTGCGCCACGCGATTGCCGTCTTTCACGTATAGACGCACCCCGCACACATCCCTTTGTGCGCGGGCCTGGCTGACGATCGTCTCGTGCATGCGCCGATAGACGCCCTGCCGGCGCCACGCGGGATCGACGTAGACGCTTTGAATCCACCAGAACTGGGCGTTGCGCCAGTCGCTCCATTCATAGGTCACCAGGAGCTGGCCGACGATCACCGGCGGAGCCCCATTCCGATGCACTTCCGCCACATTGAAAAAACCTCGTTCCGGCACCTGCAAGACGGCCAGCGTGCCGAGCCGCAGCCGATCACGGTCCAAGATCCGGCCTTCGGTTTCGAGTGCCATGGCTGCACTGAACGACGCGATGACGTCCACATCTTCCACCCGGGCGCGTCGGACGATCAGCTGATCGAGTAGCGGCTTGGTCATACGCTTTTCCTCGGATCGGCTAGCCAGCCCCGAGCCGGTTTGTAGAAGCCGGCCGAGAACTCCATCTTCATGGCATCCTCCGGCAGCAGATTGATCGGACGGACGTGGTGACGCGGGACAAACGCCAGATATCCGGTGAACGGATGGATCGCCGTGGGGACGAACACCATCACCAGCTCGGCCCCCGGAGCGACTTGCAGCGGCGCAGGAGCCGATCCCATCACGAACCCCAATGCCCAGAGTCCGTCGCGCGGAAACGGAAAGGCCACCACGGTGCTGCGGCCGAATCGGGATCGGAAGTTGAACAGGTCCGTCATACCCTTGAGCGTCAGATATACGCTGCGCACGACCGGGATGCGTTCCAACCAGTCCTCGGCGCGACGAAACAACCGCTGTCCCAGCATATGGGTCGCGATCACGCCGCCGAGGAGAATGAGCGCGAACAACGTCAGCACGCCTAATCCGGGAACGCCGGATGCGAGGCGGGCGCCCAGCAGGTCCACGATCAGCTCATCAAGCGCGGCGAACAGCGTGGAAAGGATCAGGAACGTGGCCCAGGCCGGCACCAACAGCAGCAAGCCGGTCAGCCAGTGACGCCACAGTTTCCGAGGCCCGGTCATGACATTTCCCCAGAACGAGCGCCCCCAGTGTAGCAGATTTCGCCCGACCGGATGAAACCTCTGGAAGCCCGATCGGCGCCTTGATCTTTCGAAGGGGTTGCACTATCCTCTCCTGCGCGTTTCGGTTTTCGGCCGAGATGTCGACAATTTCAACGCCGAGGGAGGCTGGTATGGGAGAGGCGACGGGTAAACGGGTCAACATCGCTCCGGATCTGCTGGCCATTCTCTGCTGTCCGGAAACCAAACAGGAGGTCAGCTTGGCCGACGAAACCCTGGTCGAGAAGCTGAACGCCGCCGTTGAGAGAGGCGAACTGAAGAATAAGGCCAAGAAGCCGGTGACTGAAAAGCTGGACGGCGGCTTGGTCCGGGCCGACCGAAAAATCGTCTATCCCATCCGGGAGGATATCCCGGTGATGCTGATCGAAGAAGGTATTCCGCTCGATCAAATCGCCTGACCACATCTCGTTCCCCTGGATTGCGTTCCGCTTGTCCGTCCGCGCTCCTCCGCACAGCCTTGGCTGGAAATTTTCGAGCGTGCAAGGACTGGCCGTGTGTTTCCCCCATAGCCACCAAAATCTCAGTCTCCGGCCATCAGTTCCCCCCCCCACCGCCCCCTCCCCACTGAGAAAGAGGGTAACGAGGGGGGTGATTGTCGGGGCATCTGTTGGTCCGGGTACCTGTTGCGATGGTCAATCAGGCTGAGCCCATAACGGTTGTTTCGCGGCTCCAGGGATTCGAAAACGGCGAAAGGGGTGCCGACCACCATGTGCAGGGATCGGCCGAAGCGGAGGTCACGGGCGGAAGAGTTCTACCTCGACGCGCTGGTTGTCGGTTTTCGACCCGGTCGACGTGCCGCACCGGGTGCAGAGATACTCGTAGAGGTTTCCGGACGGCAACACCAGCAGCAGGCGCTCGCGTGTAGGGGTCGCCTGACGGCACTGGGGGCAGTACAGCAGCGAAGCTTGAAAAGACCCGTATTGGTCGATCGGGCCGGTTGCGCCCTTCGTTCCGTACGGCGCTCCCGCCCGTCCGGCCGGCGCGGCAGGCCGGCCGGTCCCGGGTCTGCTGTGCGTGCTCGACATAGCCAAATCTTATGCGGCGCGCTGGATCAAGGTCAATATGTGAAGCGCCCTTGCCGGCCGAGCGTGTTATTGGGTGGGCCAAGGCGGCCGGCCTTTGTCCGAGACTTTCTGGCGGCCTCGATAGAGCCACCAAACGGAACGGCTGAACTGGACCACGACGTACACGGCAAGGCCCATAAGCAGACCATAGAATCCGGCATGGCTCCATGGCCAGAGTTCCGGCGCATGCAGCACCACACCCAACGCGATGTGCCCTCCAAGGCCCAGACAAATCGCGAAGATGATCCACTCTCGCGTCACGGGATTCTTGGCCAAGTATCCTGAACCCATACCGTACCCTCCGCGGCGACTTGTCGGTATGCCGCGGCCAGGACGCTCCTGGATGACGGTTGAACAACACGTCCGTCACCGCTTCGAAGTCCTACAGATTGCTGTTCGACAGGCACGACCTTCCGCCGATCGGCCGACGACACCTCTACTTCACCGCCCCTGAAACAATAAGGCGCGGTCAAGGAACCGAGCGGCACGTTGGCGAAGGTTACACCGAACTCTTGGCGGATTCGATCTCGGTCGCGGTAATGAGGCTGGACAGATAATCTGCCACGAAGGTGAGCGCCTCCTCACGTCCGTCCGCCCGTCGGCCTTTCTCGCGGCGCTGCACCGACAGTTCATGATCCAGGTCGGATTTGACGTCGGTCAGTACCCGTTGCAGGGAAGAGGGCGTCAGGTTGGCGTCCATGTCCTCGAGTTCCTGGCACCGGTCAAGAACCCAGTTCAGGCCTTCGATCCGGCCCGCATAGTGTTCCTGTTCGGCGGTGTCGATTCTCGCCATGGTGGTGGCAAAGGTCTGCGCCTCATATACCAGATTGTAAAAACTGGTCACAGCTCGTTGAAGCGTCGGATTCATACTTCTCCTCGTGTCAAAAATATACCTCATTATACATGAGAACGGAGCGACGACAAGCGGTATTTTGCGCGGTTACGTAAACAGCAAGGAGTGGAATTCGTTCATGAATCCGTAATAGAGGGGAGCGAAATCCTTCAGGCTGTCGGGACTGGTCTCCTTCAGACGCTTGAAAAAGAAGACTTGGTACCGGGGATCCAATTGTTCCAACAACTTCCCCAGTTGGGCCATGGTGTAGCTGCCGGCAGGAACGCTGAGGACATAATGCACCAGCCGCTCGACGAACTGCTGCGCCACGTATTCGCTCGTGATCAGGCCCTCGGGAAGCTTTCCGGTCGCTAGAAATTCATCAAACGGCACGGCCTGTGCCGCGAAGGGCACAGACGGTCGAGGCGGGGTCACTCTGAGTTCCTCCGAAGCGACAACCAATTCCTACGGCTCGGTCCATCACTGTACTGAAGCCCTCCGTCATCGTCAAGCCTTCACCTGAAGCCTTCAACCAATTGAGGGCGGAACGCAGCGAGTCCGTTGCAATCGGCGGAAGAGGCGCGTACCTTTTCGGAGTCGCCGCTCCATCCGAAACTGGCAGCCGCGGGTTTCATGAAGAAGGGACCGAGCTATGCGAAGATGGGCGAGCGCGCACGATTTCGACAACTGCTGGAACTCGTCGTCGCTCAGCTCCCCGAGACCCAGGAAGCCGGAATCGCACGAGAGAGCTTGAGGCTTCCGAGCCCTTCACACTCACCCAGGCCGACCTTCCCCTCATCGGTTCAAGCCCTGGCATGCGCGAGAGACCGGACCCTCCGGGACGGGGAGCGCGTAACGGATAGACGGCTCATCCGTCCGGAACGTGACATCACATTGGAAGGGGGGAACTGTCCGCATACGCGCCGGACGGAGGCCGCTCGGGACCGATCGCCGCCTCACAGGCATAGCCCGGATCGAAAGGCCAGAGGAGTGTTTGGCCGGACCATGAGCCCTTGACATGGACATAACGGAAGGTCACTCCCAAGCGGGCGGCTTCTGCCCGCATGGTCTCAATGCAGCCGCCGTAGGTATACGCGCGTTTGATCAGCAGGATCGGGAGACCGGTCTGACTGTGGAAGACGGTATACTGGTCGCTACACGCGCTCAGGAAGAGCGCAAGGCCGAGAAAGAGTCGCACGATGGTCGGCGGGACGGTTTGAGCCACGGCAAACACTCCCCCGGTCCTTGTGATGGTGCGCCCGGCAGGACTTGAACCTGCGACCTGCGGGTTCGAAGCCCGACGCTCTATCCAACTGAGCTACGGGCGCACGAAGCGTGAGTGAATCACGTCGGCCCGACCTTGTCAAGGCGCGGGGTTCCGCCGCGATAGGGCTGCGATCGGCGTTCAATAAAAAAGGGCCGCCGATTCCGGCAGGCCCTTTTTACTCCGTCGCGGGCTTGCAGCCTTCAAAGAGCCGATCGTTACCAGCGATCCCGGTCTCCGCCTCCGCCGCCGGGATTGCCGCCGCCGTAGGGGCGCTTCTCCTGCGGTCTAGCTTCGTTGACGACGAGCGTCCGACCGCCCAATTGGCTTCCATTCAGCGCCGCAATGGCTTTCTGGGCCTCTTCCGGCGTGGACATTTCTACGAACCCGAATCCTCTGGACTGTCCGGTGTATCGATCCGTGATCACTTTCGCGGATTGGACGGTTCCATGCTGGGAGAACAACTCCGCCAGCTGTTGCTCAGTCGTCGAGTAGGGTAAACTTCCGACATACAATTTGTTCCCCATAAGCGACCTCCGTCACTGCTGTTGACATTGTCTTGGGAAGAATGGAGGAGGGAGGGAGAGACTTCCTGGCGCCAATGCAACTGCACCGTCCGGTCACTCACACTGTCCGGCCAACTTCCTCTCGCAAGGCAACATCGAATCAGGGCCACTCCACTTCGCTCTCCATCACTCGGCCCCGCAGCGATGAATTGCAGCAAAAAGCATAGCACGGGCCTCCAAACAGATCAACAAGCCGGCCTCTCCCGGCGGGGCCTCACACCCTGGCGAGGATGCTGGCGACGACCTCTTCGACCGTTCGTCCTTCCGTCGCGATCACATGGTCTGCGGCGGCCTGGTACTTCGGCAGGCGCTGTTCCAGCACCTCCTGTATTTCCTCCGTAAAGGATTTGGTGCCGGTCAGGGAGGGGCGTTGTGGATCTCCGCCGATGCGCCGGGCGATGGTCGGCACCTCCGCGGTGAGCCAGAACAGCGTCCCGTTCTTTTTGAGGACCTCCACGTTCTGTTGACGGAGGATGGCGCCGCCGCCGGTGTCGATGATCAAGTCGTCCTTCCCCCCCAGGTCCCGGCAGACCTCCGACTCCAGGTCTCGAAAATGTTCCCAGCCGAACCGTTGCACGATCTCGGGGATCGCCAGCTTGGCCCGCTTGACGACCTCGGCGTCCGTCGAGACCAACTCCCTTCCCAGTCTTGTCGCCAGAATTTTCCCCACCGTGCTCTTGCCGGTGCCGCGATATCCAATGAGAACGATGTTCATGAGAAGCGGGATTCCAGCACCGCCCGCATCACGTCGGTCGGGGCCGGTTGGTTCGTCCAGAGTTCGAATTGCGCGGCGGCTTGGTTGAGGAACATCTCCAGACCGCGGATCGTTCGACAGCCTGCTGCCTCGGCGTCCTTGAGCAGACGCGTCTCCTGCGGGTTGTACACGATGTCCATGACGGCGAGACGGGCATGGAGAAGCCCGGCCGGAACACAGGTTTCCTGAATCTTGGGATACATCCCGACCGGCGTGCAGTGAATCAGGACCTGCGCGTCCGGCAAGAGGCGACGGAGGGTATCCTCGCTCAAGGCCGCCTCGTGGACGCGGAGCGAGGTCTTGGCCTGGAGGTCGCGAACGAGACACTGTCGCTCGACTTCATCGATTCCCAGGACGAACAGTTCCGCAACGGCCGAGTCCGCTGCCAGCGCAAAGGCGATAGCGCGCGCAGCGCCGCCCGACCCCAGCAGCACCACCCGCCGTCCTTTCAGTTCGATACCATTGTCCTGTAGGGCGCGCAGGGCTCCCGAAGCGTCCGTGTTGTAGCCGGTCAGTTTCCCATGATCCACCACGATGGTGTTGATGGCGCCGATCTGGCGGGCCGTCGGCTCCACCTCGTCGAGAAACCGGATGGCGGAGACTTTGTGCGGGATGGTCACACTGAAGCCGCGCACATTGCCCAGCGCCCGAAGACCGCGCACGGCGTCAGCGATATTCTCCACTGGAAAGGCAAGGTACACGAAATTCAAGCCGAGCTTTCGAAAAGCCGCGTTATGGATGGCGGGGGATAAGGAATGCTCGACCGGGTTTCCGATGACCCCGCACAGCTTCGTCTGAGCGTTGATTTCCATACCAAGGACTTTCTCGGCGGACAGACGTCAGCTCTCGCCTTGCGGCTTGCCGATCGGTGACCACTTCATTTTTCTTTCGCCGACACCTTCAGGGCGATATACTGGCTCCCCGCAACCTGATACGTCACGGTGACCTGATCGCCTTTCTTCAGGTCCTTCAGGCCTTTGAGGTTTCCGCCTTCGAACGCGGTCTTGTTGTTGGCGACAAAGGTGAACCGGGTTCCGCTATCCGTCTTCTTCACCGCAAACTTCCCCGCTCCGGGATCGACCGACAGTACGGTACCGGCGAAGTCGGTTCCCCCCTGGACCGGCACCGGGATCGTGACCGCGGTCACGGCGACGATCCACAAGGCGCAGGTGAGCCACGCGGTCATCGCTGCACCCTTCTTTCCGGTTGTGTTCATGAGCCTTATTCTCAATGCGCGGTCATGCCGCCGTCGATCGTGAACGTGCTGCCGGTGACCCAGGAAGCGTCATCGGACGCGAGATAGAGCACCATCTTCGCCACTTCCTCGGGTTTGCCGGGACGCGCGATGGGGTAATGACTCAGCACTTCGGCCGTCTGTGCCGGATTGCTCAGCAGGCTCTCGGCCATCGGCGTCTCAATGAGGCCGGGATTGACCACGTTGCAGCGAATCCCTTGCGCGGCATAATCTATGGCGATCGCGCGGGTGAGGGCATCCAACGCTCCCTTGGAAGCCGCGTATGCGGGCAGCAGGGGAATGCCGACCAGACTGGCGATCGAAGAAATATTGATGACCACGCCGCCGCCGGCTTTCAGCATTTCGGGGATCGCCGCCCTGGTCATGCGGAAGACGCCGGTGATGTTGACGTCGAGCACCCGCAGCCAGGTGGCGTCGTCCATCTCATGAATCCTCTTCCCGAAGTCCCCGGTGCCGGCGTTGTTGATCAGGATGTCCAGCCTGCCGAACGTCCGGACCGTTTGCGCGACCGCTTCCCGCACGTGCGTTTCGTCGGTCACCGATCCGGCCACCGTCAGCGCCCGGCCTCCGTGGCGCTTGATCTCGCCGGCCACCCGCTCCAACTGATCCTTGCGCCGGCCCGTGATGACGACCGCGGCGCTTTCCCGGGCGAACAACTTCGCGATCGCTTCGCCGATGCCGGCGTTCCCGCCCGTGATCAGCGCCACCTTTCCGTTCAGTCTGCTCACCGATTTTCCTCGTCCACCTCCGTTCGGTCGGCCCCGCTCCGGCCGCCGAACGACTCGGCAGTTCCACGCGGTCGATCCGTCCAGAGCCCCGGCTCGACCCTGCGTGCGACCGTGATGAACCCCGAATGGGCCACCATCCGATGATCCGGGCGGACGCTCCGCCCTTGAACGGACCAAGTCCGCAGCAACGTTTCAAACGTCTGGATCAAGCCGAAGCCGCCGGCTCGTTCCAGGGCATCGACGGTCTGCATGACCTGCGGCACAGTGGGGACGAAACTCAGATAGATGCCGCCCGAGCGTAAGACCCTCGCGGCGTGGGGGACGACCCGCCAGGGTTCAGGCAGATCGAGCACGACCCGGTCGAACAGGTCGCCTCCGGCCGGAAGCTCGATGCCGTCGTAGGCGTTGGCTCGGGCGATCGTGAGATTCGGGGTCGCCCCGAGATACCGCTCGATGTTCCCGACGGCGGTGCGGGCGAAATCCTCGCGGGCCTCGTAACTCAGCACCGACCCGCGAGGGCCTACGGCGCGCAGCAGCGCCATCGTCAACGCGCCGGAACCGGTTCCGGCTTCGAAGACCTTCGCGCCCGGATAGATGTCGGCCCACATCGTGATGATCGCGAGATCTTTGGGATAGATGACCTGAGCGCCCCGCGGCATCTTCAGGACATATTCGCCGATCGTGGGGCGCAAGGCGATCATGCGCGTGCCGCGGGAGAGCATGACGAGACTGCCGTCCGGTCTCCCGATCAGAACGTCGTGCGCGATCGTCTCGCCGCTGTGCTGAAAGGTGGCCCCCGCCTTCAGCGTCAGCGTATAGTGCCGGCCTTTCTTGTCGACAAGATGAATGCGCTCGCCGTCTTGCAACCGTGTCATGGCAGGCTCATTCTAGGAGACTGCTCGGGGCTTTGCAACCGAACCACCGGCGGCGGCGTTCCTTGACAGGGTAGCGGGTGGGCCGTATCATCCAGCTACGTTCGTGCTCATTCCTACTGAATGGTCGGGAATCGAATCGCCGCTCCTCCGTACCGTACGAGGGACCTTTCGATGAACCGTGCGAGGCGCCGTCCTCGGACTTCTTCCGCCCTCCGTGCACGCTCGTTCAGTCGCGCCGCTCTCGTTCTGTGCGCCCTGGTTCTATGGACCTCCGCAGTCCGGGCCGAGACGACGGTGGTCCTGGCGACGTACGAAGGCGTGGTCAATCCGGTCGCCGCCGAATACGTGCATGACGCCATCGCCTTCGCGCAGACGCAGAGCGCCTCGGCGCTGGTCGTGCGACTGGACACGCCGGGCGGGCTCGACACCTCGATGCGCGTCATCATCAAGGACTTCACCGGGTCGCCGGTTCCCATCATCGTCTATGTGGCTCCGTCCGGCGGTCGGGCGGCGTCGGCCGGCGTCTTCATCACGATGGCGGCCCATATCGCGGCGATGGCGCCCGGCACCAATATCGGGGCGGCCCATCCGGTGGCGATGGGCGGCGGCGAAATGGACAAGACGATGAAGGAGAAAGTCGAGAACGACTCGGTTGCGTACATCAAGTCCATCGCTGAACAGCGCGGCCGGAATGCCGCGTGGGCCGAGGATGCGGTGCGCAAGAGCGTGTCGGTAACCGAAAAGGAAGCGGTGAAGCTCAAGATCGTCGACCTGATCGCGGACGATGTGCCGACCCTGCTCAGAGAGTTGGACGGCAGACCGGTGAATCTGGGAAGCGGGACCGTCGTTCTGCGGACGAAGGATGCGGCGGTCGTTGAGTTTCCCATGGGATGGCGACTGGAGATGCTGAAGGCCCTCAGCGATCCCAACATCGCCTACCTGTTGATGACCATCGGCACCATCGGCCTCCTGGCCGAACTGTACAATCCGGGGGCGATCTTGCCGGGGATTGTCGGCGCGATCAGTCTCATCCTGGCGTTTTACTCGTTCCAATCCTTACCGGTGAACTATGCCGGCGTGTTATTGATCCTGCTGGGCATCGTGTTTTTCATTTTGGAGGCGACCGTCACCAGCTTCGGCCTGCTGGCTATCGGCGGCGTGATCTCCATGATTCTCGGATCCCTCATGCTGGTGAAGGCCGAAGCGCCGTTCCTCCAGATCTCCTGGTCCGTGATTCTTCCGGTCGTCGCCATGGCGGCCTTCTTCACGTTGTTCATCGTCGGGATGGGGCTCAGGGCCTTGAAGCCGCGGCCGCTGACCGGCCGCGAAGGCATGGTCGGCTTGATCGGGGTGGCCAAGACGGCCCTCGCGCCGCGAGGGCAATTGTCCGTTCACGGGGAACTCTGGGAAGCGGTCAGTGAACAGCCGCTTCAGCCCGGCGACCAGGCGGAAGTCACGCGCGTAGAGGGCTTGACGTTGTACGTCAAACCGGTTAGCGCAAAGAAAGAGGCATGAGATGAATCTGCTGTTCAGTCCGTTCGGCCTACTAGTGCTCGTCGTGATCCTCGTCCTGATGGGCTTCAACGTCCTCCGGGAATACGAGCGGGCGGTGATTTTTCGATGGGGACGCTTGGCGCGCGGGATCGTCGGCGGCAACGGACCCGGAGTCGTCATCATCATTCCCTTCATCGATAAGTTGGTCCGCGTGAGCCTGCGGACCGTGGCGATGGATGTGCCCCCTCAGGACGTGATCACCAGAGACAACGTCACGGTGAAAGTGAACGCGGTGATCTATTTTCGCGTTGTGGATCACCAGCGGGCCATCGTCGAAGTGGAGGATTATCTGTATGCCACTTCCATGATGGCCCAAACGACGCTCCGCAGCGTGCTCGGGCAAAGCCAGTTGGACGACCTTTTGGCCAAACGAGAAGAGATCAACGCGGAACTGCAGCGGATCATCGATCAGCAGACCGAACCGTGGGGCGTGAAGGTCACAGCCGTCGAGGTCAAGAACGTGGATCTGCCCCAGGAAATGCAGCGGGCCATCGCCCGTCAAGCCGAAGCCGAGCGCGAACGACGCGCCAAGGTGATCCACGCCGAAGGCGAATTTCAAGCGGCCCAGCGGTTGGCCGAAGCGGCTAACGTCATCAGCCAGAACCCGGCGGCCCTTCAACTCCGTTATCTGCAGACGCTGGTTGAGGTGGGCGCCGAGAAGAATTCGACTACCATTTTTCCGATTCCTATCGACATTCTGGCTCCCTTCATCAAGAGATTGGAAAACCGGTAAGTGGCCGTACCGCTATAAAAAGCAATGGCTTACGGCCCTCCGTCGGCCATTCGTCCTATTCTCCTGCCCCGTTCGGTCTCCCCGCTCGCTAGGCCCATGCATCCGACGCGCCCTTTCACCCGTAGTTTCAATCAAGAGAGGGAGGTGAAACCGGGAACAGCAGGGGCGTTTCAGACGAATCCTTTCTAACCCCCTCGCGCTCTAAAGCAATAGAGCGCTGAGTGATTATTCTGTTCGAGCATTCGCCTCACACAATCCGTCACTTATTTCATGTGAACTCATAGGTGACCTATGAAGGACGAACGAGACGAGACAGTTTTCGAAGATGATCGGCCCGCTTCCACCGCCTCGAATTTGGAGCTTGAGGCGGACGATTCGGAAGCCAGCGACCTGTTGGAAATGATCGAGCAGGATACGGGCGGCGCGGCGAAGTCTCCGGAAGTTTCCGGAGAACCCGAATCGAACGTCCGTCTTGAAGGACCGATGGTGTTGGAGTCCCTGTACTTCCGTTCGTTTGGCGAGCGTCCGTTGCTGACCCGTGAAGAAGAGATTGCCCTCGCGAAACGGATCGACCAGGGAACCAGGGTCGTTCGGACAGCGCTTCGCACCGCGGTGAAGGTGGCTTCCCGCATGGGTAAGGCGGAGAAGATCGTGCAGGCGACACGGACGCTGCAGGTCGTGCGTCGGTTGAGCGGTCTTTCTGCGACCGCGCTCGACCGGGCTGAGGCAAGCTTGGCGATCCTATGCGAATACGCCAAGGGTCCTGGCAGACAGGCAGCGTCGAGCTTTCGGCGCTTAAACGACCTTCGGTTGCAGGTTCGCGAAGCGCGGGCCGTCCTCGAGAGCGCGAAAGACGAGCTGGTCCGCTGCAACCTACGCCTCGTCGTCGACGTGGCCAAGCATTATACGGGGCGCGGCTTGACCCTCCTTGACTTGGTGCAGGAAGGCAACATCGGCCTCATGAAAGCAGCCGAACGGTATGAATATCGCAAGGGGTTCAAGTTCAGCACCTACGCAACGTGGTGGATCAGGCAGGGGATCACCAGAGCCCTGGCGGACCAATCACGGACGATTCGGATTCCGGTCCATCAGACCGAAGCATCGAACCGCATGTTGCGGGTGTCGAGACGGCTCGTTCAGCAACTGGGGCGTCCGCCTCGCATTGAAGAGTTGGCCCAGGCGCTCGGCGCTCGCCCGGATAAGCTGCATGAGACGATACAGGCGTTCCAGGAACCCATCGCCCTGGAGAACCCGGTGGGGGACGGTGAGACCCAGTTCGGCGAACTCTTGCCCGATCTTCAGGCCGTGCCGCCGGATGCCCATGTTCATCGGACGGAACTGACCCGAGAATTGGACCGAATCCTCGGCACCCTGACACCGAGAGAACAAACCGTCATTCGGTTGCGTTTCGGGATCGGTCAGGATGAACCCCGGACGTTGGAACAGGTCGGCCAGAGTCTCTCCGTCACTCGCGAACGGATCCGGCAGATTGAGGCCAAGGCGCTGAAGAAACTGAAGGCGCCAGAGATCAAGCAGATGTTCGCGGCAATTCGCTGACGGTCATAATCGAAACGGCAGTGATGCGGGCGAGGCTCAAGCCTCGCCCGCTTTGTTTTGGCAGGGCCTGGCCGGAAAATGCGGGTCCTATCACTGACCAACCCGGTACGCATTGGCCGTGGCACCCAAATCGCCGCCACCCGAATAGTCATCCTGCAGGGTGAGCCGAAGGCTCCTAGAGGCTGCTTTCGACTTCGCTCGACTTATGAGAGAATAGACATCGGCTTGTTCTGCGGACGAGGCTGAAGATGGCCGTGAGAGCCTTAGGACTTCCGTTCATGGCGTGTTGTCTCAGTCTTCTCGTGGCGACATCCGGTCAGGTTCTCGCGCAGCAGGGAACGGACCCGCCGTGCGCAAAAAAGACCTTTCCCGTGCCGGTCGTCGTGGCAAAGGTTCGACCTTCTGTCGTCACGATTCTCACACGGGGGGTCCCGCCGAATCCGTCGCAACATTCTTCCTCCTCCGGCTCGGGTTCGGGCATCATCATCGATGCCGGGGGATATATCCTGACCAACAACCATCTGGTCGAAGGCGTCAAGAGTCTCGTGGTCGGGTTGCCGACCGGGCGACTCACGCCAGGCCACGTCGTGGCCCGGGACTTTCTGCTGGATTTGGCTTTGGTCAAAATCGCCGCCGCGGATCTGGTCCCGGCACAGTTAAGCCAATCCTTGTCGCTGGAGATCGGCGAGACGGTGATAGCGATCGGCAACCCCCTGGCCTTGAAAGGCGGGTCATCGGTCACTGTAGGCGTGGTTAGCGCCCTGGACCGGTCGGTGTTGGCGCCCAACGGCGAGACTCTCTACGACCTGATCCAAACCGATGCGGCGATCAATCCGGGCAGCAGCGGCGGACCGCTGGTCGACCTCTCCGGCCAGGTCGTCGGGATCAATGTCGCGGTTGCGCCTTCGGCCCAAGCCATCAGCTATGCCATTTCGATGGAAGCCGCCTACCCGCACATTCAATCGATGCTGGTCCGCGGCTCCGTCTTTCGCCCGGATCTCGGATTCGTTCCCGTCACGATCACGCCCAGCATCGTGGCCAGCTTCAATTTGGACGTCGACCGAGGCATTCTGGCGGTGCAGGTCGATCCGTCCAAGGCCGGCGGCCAAGCCGGATTGCACTCGGGCGATGTGATCACCGCGGTGGACAATCATCAGATCTACAACATGGGCGATTTCTGGCACGTGTTCCTCCGTCCAGGCGAGCGGGAACCGGCTCAGCTGACGGTTTACGGGAAAAACGGTCAGTTTATCGCCACATTGCCCCGTGCGCCGTTTTTGAAGGCGGCCCAGTAACGAGCGGATTCTCACTCCGGCGATACCGGCCCGCCACAGTTGTGGATCGTGAGGGGCGACGACGATGAAACGCTCCGGCGTCCTGATCCAACACGATGTGCTCGCCTACGAAACGGCGTGGGAACTCCAGAAGACGTTGGTCGAGGAGCTGGCGCGGAATCTCCGCCCCGACACGCTGCTCCTGCTGGAGCACCCACCGGTCTTTACGCTCGGACGCAGCACAAAGCCCGAACACTGGGGTGGCGATGACATGGCCCTGCGCGCCCTCGGTTGCTCAGTGTATCAAGTCGAGCGGGGCGGATCGGTGACCTATCATGGACCGGGACAACTCGTCGGCTATCCCATTCTGCGATTAAATCGCTACTGTCCGGGGCCAAGAGCTTACATGAGACTCTTAGAGGAGGTGGTCGTCAGGACTTTGGCAGAATGGGGCATTCAAGGGCGGCGCATCGAGAAATTGCCCGGGGTCTGGGTCGGACACGACCGGCCCGCAAAGATTGCGGCGATGGGTGTCCGGATCGCACGGGGCGTGACCATGCACGGGTTCTCGCTCAATGTGACGGTGGATACGACCCCGTTCAGATGGATTGTCCCTTGCGGCATCGAGGAGTGCGCCGTCACCTCGATGGCCGCGTGGCTCGGGTGTCCGGTGAACGTGGCGGACGTCCGGCGTCGGATCGGCGCCATCTTCGCCGAGGTGTTCGATATCCAATGGGACGAGGTGTTCATTGGCGTCGATGCGCATGGGACGCCAGATCGGCGCGTGTCGGACTTGGATCGAACTCTGGTGGTGAAGTCGAACAGCCCGGAGGGAGCTTAGCAAAGGAGGTCCCGGGTGAGTGATGCCGTGAAGGTGACCAGGCCATCGATGAATGAGCTTGATACCCCGACCTATCGTTTAGCCGTCGCCCAGTTCGACCAGGCAGCCGAAGCGCTGAATCTGGACCCCAACCTGCGACAACGGTTGAAGCTGCCGCAACGGTCCCTAATCGTCAGCATCCCCGTCCGGATGGATAACGGGACTGTGGAAGTGTTCACCGGCTATCGCGTGCAACATGATTCCTCGCGAGGCCCCTCGAAGGGCGGAATTCGCTATCATCCCGATGTGAACCTCGGCGAGGTCGCGGCGTTAGCCATGTGGATGACCTGGAAATGCGCCCTGGCCGGGCTTCCCTACGGCGGCGCGAAGGGCGGCGTCAAGGTAGCGCCCAAAAAGCTGTCGCGCTCCGAGCTGCAGCGATTGACCCGGCGGTACGCCGCGGAGATCTTTCCCTTGATCGGTCCTGACAAAGACGTGCCGGCTCCCGATGTCGGTACCGACGCCCAGGTGATGGCTTGGATTATGGACACGTACAGCCAACAGGTCGGCTACGCCGTGCAGGGCGTCGTGACAGGGAAGCCGCTTTCGATCGGCGGGAGTCTGGGCCGCGAGGAAGCCACCGGTCGCGGCGTCGTGTACGTGACCATGGAGGCCCTCCGCCACCTGAAGATGGATATTGAGAAGACGACCGTCGCCATCCAAGGATTCGGCAATGTCGGCTCCAACACGGCGCTGATTATGCAGGAGGCCGGCGCCAAAGTCGTTGCGGTGAGCGACGTTTCGGGAGGTCTCTACAACGCGAAGGGGCTGGATGTCCCTGAGTTGCTCAGACGCTATCGGACCAACGGGCAGACCCTTCGGGACACCAAAATGGGCGACTTTCTCACCAACGAAGAGCTGCTGCAGTTGGATTGCACGGTGCTGGTGCCGGCCGCCCTGTCCGAGCAAATCACCGAAAAGAACGCGTCCAAGCTCCGCTGCCGCATTCTGGCCGAGGGAGCCAACGGGCCCACCACGCTTGAAGCCGATCGCATTCTCATCGACAAGGGGATATTCATTATCCCCGACATCCTGGCCAATTCCGGGGGTGTCATCGTATCCTATTTCGAGTGGGTGCAGGATGCCCAACGGTTCTTCTGGAAAGCCAAGGATATCCAGGAGCGCCTGCACGAGATCATTACCAACGCGTTCCATCGCACGCTGCATTTTGCATCGGCAAAGAAAACCACGATGCGGATGGCGGCGTTGATGAGCGGAATCGACAAGGTGGCCCAGGCGCATCTGCAACGCGGGCTGTATCCGTAAAGGAACGAGAAGCGTGACAGTGGATACGGCGTACGCTTCAGGTGGCACGTCTCACGGACGACCGGGCACGTGATGAAGTACGTTTTAGCGGCAATCGCCGGAGTCTGGGCGGCGGACGGTCTTTCTCTGCTGCTCGCTCCACGCCATGTCATCACGAGGGTCCGGGCGGTGTTGGCCATTTCTCCCGCCGTCCTGCGGTGGGAAGCCGTGGCAACCTGTCTCGGGATCGTGCTGATCGTCTCGACGAAGGAGTTGCGGTATCAGCCGCTCTGGGTCATCACCGGGATCGCCATGATCGCCAAAGGCCTGTTCCTCGCGACGGGTCCGGAGCCTTGGCGTCGCCGGATTCTGGAATGGTGCCTCACTCGAGAAGATATCGACTATCGATTCTGGGGCTTGGGCCTCTGCGCGCTAGCGCTCCTGCTGCTCGATGCATTGGGCTGGCTAGGAGACGCGAATTGAGGCGAGGTGGCTGTCGTCCGGCAAGGCGGGTGCGAGGACCCTATGAAGCATGACGAGATCGCCTCCTTGTGGGAGATGCACCGGTCAGCCGGGTGGCCTCGTTTGTCGAGTCCCAACGAAGGCGAGCTCATGACGTTGGATACGGTGATCAGCGGCTGCGTCATCTACTATTTGGAGAGTGAGGAGGGCCTGGATAAGCCGCGGGTGAACATCTTGCAGGATTGCCTCGCGGACCTGAACGGGCTTTTACCGGACCTCAATGAAGAAGAAGTCAGCCCCTACTTCGAACGCCTCCGGCGGCTGGCGGAACTGCTGCTTCGCCCCCATGCGCCCGGCTAGCCTTCACCCAGCGGAAGGGGGGCAGAGCCGGACGCCCTGCCCCGACAGTGACCCTTACGGCACCTCGACGATATCTTTCTTCATCGGTCCGAGCAGGGCCAACAGTTCCTTCTGCTCCCGTTCCGGCACCTTGAATTTATCCAAGGCGCCGACCAGATCCTCGACCAATGCGTCGAAGTCGGCGTTGGTGATCTTCATGCCGGCATGCGCGGTTTTCATGTCCCGCCCTGTGTAGGTGCAGGGCCCGCCGGTGGCCATGCAGACTTGGTCAACGAGATGCCGCTTGAGCTTCGGAATGTCGGTCGTGGCAAACCGCCCGTTGATCCGGGCGTCTGCCGCCACGTTCGCGACGAACTGATCCACCACGGCCGTAATGGCTTCCTTGCCGCCGAGCCGATCATAAAGCGACTTGGCCGGTCTTGAACTCCCCGTTCCTTCCGCGCATCCCGCCATCACGACAACGATTCCGCTGACTAGGACCCCTGTGAACCACGACCGTCTATGCATCATCCCCTCCCTTCCACAGATGAACGCCCGACGCTGCTACGGCGAACGGGCCTTGTTTGGTCCGATGAGTTCCCGCCGTCCCGGCGGGCTGCGGCATCGGGTCGACGGATCATTCTAGGCGATTCGCAAGCTATAAATCCAATATATGTTTGTAATAAAATTAATAAAAACAGTCTATACCTCGCTCTGGCGAACTCTCTATGGAGCTCAGGCACCTGCGATATTTTCTTGCCGTCGCCGATGCTCAGAACTTTTCACGAGCCGCGGAAACCGTGCATGTCTCCCAGCCATCTCTTTCGGTTCAGATCCGTGCGTTGGAAGAGGAGTTGGGAGCCCGACTATTCGACCGCCTCGGGAGGAAGGTCGTGCTGACACGGGCGGGAGAGGTCTTCCGTGAGCACGCCGAACGAGTGATGAGGGAACTGGAGCAGGCGTCGCATTCGGTTCAGGAGCTGCAAGGCGCCAGGCGAGGGCGACTGGTCGTGGGCGCGCTGTCTACGGTAAACTCCTACCTCATCCCCCCGCTCGTGGCTCGCTTCAAGCGCCGGTTTCCCGGTATTCACCTTCAGGTCCATGCTCAACCGTCGTTGGACATCGTGGCCGCACTGTTGGCCAATCGCCTGGATATGGGGATTTGCCTGCTTCCCGCCGCCGGCGATCGCTTGACAGCGACGCATTTGTTCGATGAACGGCTTGCATTAGTCGCTCCTGCGAGCTTTCCGCTCCGGAAACCTCGCCTGAGAATGCGGGAGTTGGCCGGTCTCCCGCTCGTCCTGATGCCTGTGGACTACTGCTTACGCAAAATGATTGAAGCCGAGTGCGACAAGGCTGGCATCGAACCACAGGTCGTTCTTGAGATGACGTCCCCGGAGGGCATTCTCGAAGCGGTGGCGGAGGGGACAGGCTTGACCATCCTGCCGGAGCTGTACGTGCGTCTTCACCAGCGCAGACGGCGACTCCGCACTCTCGATCTTATCGACCCGACACCGCGGCATTCGGTGGGGCTGGTTCATCCGACCAATCGGTATCAGGGTCTTGCGGCAAGAGAGTTCGCCCGTCTTTGCCAAGCGACCGTGAATGAATTGTTGTCCGCATCAAGGAACGCGGCGTCCCGACGGACCGGCTCGGGCACTACCGGCTGAGAGACGGATTGCGCAGGGAGGCGCGTTCGACAACACAGCCGGTTACGATGCGAGGAACGCCTGTGAACCTCGGTTCTTGCAAGTTGTAGGGCCGTTCGTTAAAATGTTTGTTGTATTCTCGGAGCGCCCTTCCGTACAGATCAGCCCTACCTTTACAGCGTGATCCTGGTGACTCAAGGAGGACCCGATGAATGAGAGACAGTGTGCGTTGCTCGGTTTGTTCGTTGCCTTCACCGTCGCGTGGAATCCAGCCGTTCTCCAAGCCGAGCCGTATGAGCTGAGCAAGAACGACGTCATGGATCCGAAGGCCGTGATCAGCACTGACATTTCCCTGTTCGGAGTCAAGCTGGGCGATCCGGAAAGCAAGGCGGTGGATATTCTAGTCAACGAGAAGATCCCCGGTGTTGTAGCGGAGCAAGAAGCCACATTTATTCTCCTGCGCGATCAGCGCAAACCGACAGGCCCGATGGCGGGTGTACGGGTGCTCGACGGGAAGGTCGATCTCATTTTCATCAACAACCGCTTTGCCTACAAGACGCGGGGTATCCTTCGAAACGTCCTCAACAGCGAAAGCCCGGACGACATCCGCAAGCTGCTCGGCAAGGAAGACTACGGCGATGAAAACGTGATGGGAGCAGTCCTGACCTACGAAAAACAAGGGGTTTTGGTGAATTATCTTGGGAAGGACGTCAATATCGAGTTTACACTTCCGCGGTAACGTCTCTCCTCCAGAGATCTGGTTGTCCGCGTCGTCATTCTTGACATACTTTGTTTTGGCCAGCTTCCTCCTCGCTCAATCTCCGGCCGCCGCGCAGGAAAGGATGCCTGTCCCTCCTGCCGAGGGGTCACCGTTCGACGAGCAACTCAAGCTCCTTGACTTCCGCGAACCAACCACCATTCAAGGACGGGTCCGGCTGATCGACGAGGCTGAGCAGGCGCTTTGGCTCGACTGGGAAATGCGTCTGGATGTTTCCGCACCGGGCCGGAAGGAATGGCGGAAAATCGAAGGGGAGTTTCTGTTGCTCCTCTATGCGTTCGATTCGGAGCAGTTCGTGCGGCTTAGGGCCGTTGAGGTTGGAACCCCGCTGCTGCTGGTCGTACAATCTGACGAAGCGGGACACCGTCGCATCCTGGCTTACCAGGATGCAAGGCTGCCTCCGCAATTTCCCCTGTGACGCTACTGGAGTGCATCCGGTCCACCATCGAGCGCGTCAAGCCCAAAACGGATCAGGCGTGACGCGGTATTCCAACGGCGCTTAGCGTTGAGCAGCACGAGCAAGAGATCTCTCCCGTCTTGAGAGACCTTCGCGATCAAGCACCGACCAGCTTTCGACGTGAATCCGGTCTTCACTCCCTCGACGCCGGGCACGGTTCCGAGAAGACGGTTGGTATTTCGAAGCAGGTAAGGCCGGTTCCCGTTGATGGGTGTAATGATCTCCCGCTCCACCCGCACCAACTGCCTGAAGACCGGATGCCGAAGGGCGATCTCGCTCAGCTTGGCCAGGTCTTCCGCAGTGGAGTAATGATCAGGCGCATCGAATCCGCACCCGTTACTGAAATGACTGTCGGTCAGGCCCAATGCGCCCGCCTTAGCGTTCATCAGCAGCACGAACTTTTCTTCATCTCCCCCCACGTGCTCCACGGCCGCCAGGCACGCGTCGTTGGCCGACACGATCAACATGGCTTTGAGCAGATCTTCCAGTCGAAACATCTGCCCCGCCTTCAGCCGCAAACGGATCTTGTGGGCGCGCGCGGCCCGAGGGCTGACGACGACTTGATCATCCAGATTGCCGTATTCCAGGATGACCAGCGCCGACATGATCTTGGTCAAACTCGCCGGCGACAGACGCTTCGAGGCTCCGAATTCGTACAGCGTCCGTCCCGTTTTGAGGTCCTTGAGCAAGACGCCGTGCGCAGGAATCCGACGCCAAGGCAATAGGCGCGGCGTTTTCACCGTCTGAACGAACTGCTCTTGTTGCGGGGGCGCGGGATACGATTCGGCGCCGGCCACCGAAGCGGACTGGGCGAAACACCACGCGACGAGCAACAAGACCAGCCCGCTCATTCTCCACCAGCGCTGACCGTCGTCTTTTCCGCTTTCCATGGTCACAACGGCCTGCGGATATTCTTGCCGGCGATGATCAGTGAATGCTACAGCGAGTAGTATTCCCGCACTTTGGAGCCGCGGAACCCGCTCTCAAGAACTTTATGAAAAAACCGCAGCAGGTCGGCCAGATCGAGCCAAAAGCCGCAGTTCAGACAACGGGCATACAGCCGTCGGTTGATAAGCGTGTAATGCCGCTCGATCATCATGAAACCGTTGCATTTCAAACAGTGCATGGGGCCTGACCGCCGACGAATGGCAGCGCGTGTCAACGGAGCCGGTTCATGATCAGCGCAATGCAGCCGGCCAACAACCCGCCGCCCAAGATGGTGACTCCGAATGAAAGGTACGCGCTCGGGCCGTTTGCGGGATGCGTGCCGTAGAGGAGGTCTCGCACTCCCCCTTGCACCATCAGGACCGACAAGGTCGTCAGCGATCCCATGCTGAACCACCAGATAAACGTTCTCACCGGAGATCGATGTTGGATCGGCGTGATGGAAACCGGTTGCCGGTCGAAAAGCCAGACTGCGCGCGGAGGCCACTCTAACGTAGGCTCTCCACCCTGTCAAGAATCGGCCGGGATTTTCCGCTGCTGGTCATGAGGCTATCCCGATACCCGTTTCATCCTTGACGGTGGTCCGGTGACGCCAGCGCCTTCAGGCCCCGATGGAGAAAGATCGAGACGGTGCCGGCGCCGTTGTCGGCTGTCACCAGACCCGGTTCCTCTTCGTCCTTGGTTGTCACGTGAAACTCCGCAAGGGCGAACGGCCCGGCTTTCGTATGATAGTTTCTTGGCGGGTATTCAAAGGTCCCGTCGCCTTTGCCGAAAAGAATCGACAGATTGCTCGACTGGAGATTCACGATGGCCACGTCGGGGATATGGTCGCCGTTGAAGTCCTTCGCGAGACCGAAATTCGGACCGGCGTCGGCTCCGGAGTCCTTCCCGTTCTGGAATGTCGCGTTGCCGTTTCCGAGAAAGATCGTAAACGTGTCCTTGTCGCCGTTGATCACGAGGAGGTCCCGGATGCGGTCATTATTGAAGTCGGCGAAGCTGACGCCCAACGGGCGTTTGCCGGTTCGATAATCGGTGGGGTCCCGAAACGTCCCGTCTCCATTGCCGATCCAAATAGAGACGGCGCTGGACATCGGCCCTCCGTTGGTGACCGCCAGATCGACATGTCCGTCCCCGTTGAGATCGGCGAGCGCGACCGACGTCGGGGTGTCGCCGTACTCGTATTGCGGCCCCTCTTCGAATTGTCCTCCTTCCGTTCCGAGAAAGATCTTGATCTTGTCGTTCCGCAAGGCAACGACGAGGTCCGGCTTCTGATCGCCGTTCAGGTCTTCGCTGGCGATGGACACGGGCGTCCGGTGGACCGCATACCGAGGTCCTTCTTGAAAAGCGCCGCCAGCCCGTCCGTAATAGATTGCCACCTGATCGCTGCCGGAGCAGGCAACCGCAACGTCCAACCTATCGTCTCGATCGAAATCCTTGGCCGCCAACGCGCGCGGTTCTCTGCACACGTTGATCTGAACCTGATCTTTGAACGTGCCGTCGCCGTTGCCGAACAGCAGGGACAGGGTACTACCGCCGATGTTGGTGGTCATCAGATCGGTAAACCCGTCGCCATTGAAATCGGCCGGAGTCACTGAGGTCGGGTTTTTCCCCACCGGATAGCTGGCGAACAGGTAAAACAGATCGGGCGGGACATAGGAGTCTTTCTTGGAGCAGCCGCTGACTCCCAGGAAAGCGAGGAGAATCAGCAGACCGCCGACAAGGAAAAGCGAGCCGGAACAGCCGAGGATCTCGGCATATCGCCAAGAGTTCCCGATGGCGTTGATCCGAGCTGCTCCAGGGTACTCTTGACGTGTCATCGGCCAGATGCCCTCGCGCAGAACGACGGGTGGGAGTATACAAAGCGAGCCGCGATGTTCGCAACGGAGACTCCGGCGCAGGTTAGACCAGCAACGCCGTGGTCATGCCGATTGCCCCGGCCGGACCGTCGGACCAGTTGGCCTCAGGGCCCTTTGAAAAATCGAAAACGCCTGCGTTAGAATGCGTCCTTACCGAGGAGGTGTCCATGAGTGAAACAGTGCAGATCGAATTAACAATGTACGGGGTCGCCGAAGTGCTGAAATGGTGCATCGACAGGAATAAGGGGCGGATTCCCGGTGTCGATACGGCCGGCTTCAAGAAGATGCAAGCCCTCCTGGCCGAAAAACCGCAGGTCAGCGATTACACCGCCTTGGACCGGTTTTGGAAGAAGAAAGTCGTGCTGGAACTGACGAAAGAAGAAGTGGAGACCATCGATCGGTGTCTGTACGACATCCCGAACATGGAGAACGTCCCGTTGCCGCAGATCCGCCATAAGTTCTGGCCGAAGCAGTCCGTCGCGCATTGAGCCCGCCTGACCCACGCTGCAGAGCTTTTCCGGTCCCGCACACCCGCGTGAAAGGCTGTACCTGACTTCGCCAGAAAGGTCTCGCCGCACAGGGAGCCTAACGCTTCCAAGCCACGGCGTCCTCCGCGGCAACGTGAGACTGAGCGGCTAGGCGGGCCCGACAGAAGCGGGTAACAGTATCCGTGTCGGCGTCCGGATCGATGCCGTCCCACAGGACCGTGCGGATATTCCATCGCACGATGGGATAGAAAATGATAGCGGGATTCGTGAGAAGCACGGCTCGGGTTTCGGACAGAAGCTGATCTTCCTCCAGCCGCGTGCGAAAGCGCTCGTAGACCCGACCGTACCACGCCATCATGTCACGGTGGCGAGCTTTCGCTTCCGCTAATTTGGCGTAAGCCCGCTCCTCTCGTTCCGTCGGGGGAGGCTCATACAATCCGCCGGCGGACCATGCGCCGGAGATTGAGCCCGGGTTGGATTGCATCGAGGATCTCATCCTGTGAAACCATCCCTCCTGCCTGGCCCGCACCTCCGCTCGCCATTCGTGCTCCAAGCTCCGGATCTCTTGATAGGCCGATAAAAAGTCAGGACTGAGACTGGCCAGGCACCGTCCCTCTCGCTCCAACGCCGTCGAGCATCCGGCCGCTGAGACCCACCACAATCCAGCCATCAACGCGCTCATCATATGAAATCGATGCGCAGGCATACCACATTTTACTCTACGCTCGCGGGAAGCCGCCTTCAAGCCGATTTGATGAGGAGGCGCCGCGCAGCCGACCGGACAGGTGTACACATGACAGTACGGGGAGTGAGCGAGGAAATTTCCAGGAACGGTCAGGAGCCGGTCGCCCGAGGAGAGGGGGCGGCCGGCGCGACGGGGCCGCTTAAACGTCGAGGGGGCCTTCTCCTTTGAGATACTTTCGGAATCGCTGCATCAGTTCGGCGCCCAAGGTGCCGCCTTCCGGTTTCTTGGTGGCGGGAGCGTTGAAGTGCTCGCGGATTTCCTGCAAGCGCTTCTCCGCCTGTTCGTTGCCCTGCAGGCGCTTGGTCTTCTGGAGCGCCGTCTCGAACGCATCGAAGGTCAGCTCGTTGTAGCCGAACGATCGGATCCGCTTCACCGCTTTCATCATCGCCTGGTTTCTGAACATCGTGAGATGGGCGGAATCGATCTCCTTGAGTCCCAATTTGCGCGCCCGGCGCTCGGCCGCCTTGCGGATGCCGCTCCGGACGAAATCCGGAGAGGTCTGAAGCCGCTTCCACGCTTCATCGGTCCAGGCGATCCGTTCCTGTGGAGAATCCCACAATTTGACCAGCGTCGTCTCGTCGATGCGGCTGAACCCTTTTTCCCGGGCCAAGTCCTCCGCGTCGCGCTTGAGCATGTCGCTCACAAAATCCAGCGCGATGGGCGGCGCTTCCCTGATCTTCTGCTGAAGGCGGGCCAACGCCCCCTTCGTCCACTCGATCGGCGGCCCCTCGGTTTCCCGGATGTCGCCCAACGCTTCGACTTTCTCGAAAAGCTCGACGTTGACCTCGAGATGGCCTCGCTCCTCAGCGATCTCCTCGGCGATCTGCTTGATCATGTGACGCATGAATTCGGGAACGGCCTCCAACCGTTCCCGGGCCGCGGCGGTCCAGGGGAGGCGGCCCTTCGCCATCTGATCGGCGGCGGCTGCCATGCCAGACTCGCCGCCCATGCGCCCCATCATCTGGCTCTTGAACTGCTCCAGAATCTCCGCCGAGATCTCGGCGTAACCCAGTTCGCGCGCCTTTTTCTCCGCCAGACGCCGGACCATCCCTCGCAGGAACGCCGGGGCCCGCTCCATGCGCTTGAGCGCGTCCTCAGTCCATCGGATGTCGGAGGCGACGGACGGTTCCCGTGATTCGAATGATCCCATGGGTTCGCTCCCTTTCCCGCTCGAACGGTTACTTGTTGAGCAGTTCTTTCAATTCCTTCCCGGCCTTGAAGAAGGGGACCTTCTTCGCGGGCACGGCCACCGTGGCGCCGGTTTTGGGATTGCGTCCCTCTTTCATCCGTCGAGCGCGGAGACGAAAACTGCCGAATCCTCGAATCTCGGTCTTGTCTCCTTTCTTGAGCGAGTCGCGGATGCTGTTGAAGATCGTATTCACTACGATTTCCGCCTGTCGCTTCGTCAACGTGGTGACCTGCTCAGAAACCCGCTCGATGATCTGTGCTTTCGTCATGACGTGCGCTCCTTCTTGAAGCGTGAGATCTTGTCTTGGCTAGAACGCCATCAGATATTTCAGGCTGACCCCGGTCTGCCAATCGATCTTCGGAAGAGCGCCGAACAGCCGTGATTCGAGCAGCTCCCGGATCGAGAACCGGCGCCGGGGTTCTACCACCCGGGGCTCGCCCTCGATTCCCGCCAGATCGGCGGCAAGCCGGATTGCATCATCCAGATCGCCCAACTCGTCGACCAGTTTCGCCTCCTTGGCCTGGCGTCCGGTAAAGATCCGTCCGTCCGCCAAGGGTTGGACCTCCGCGATATCCAGCGAACGGCCCTCGGCCACCGCTTGAATGAACTGCTGGTGGACGTCGTCCATGACGGCCTGAAGCAGTTGCCGGTCTTCGTCGCTCATTTTCCGGAGCGGAGACCCGATGTCCTTGAACCGGCCGCTCTTGACCACGACGCCCTCAACTCCGATTTTCTTCAACAGCCCTTCTAAATTGGCCATCTCCATGATCACGCCGATGCTGCCGGTCAGCGTACCGGGGTTGGCCATGATCCGATCGGTCGCGGAGGCGATGTAATAGCCGCCGGAGGCCGCGACGGTCCCCATGGAAGCCACGACGGCCTTGTTGCTCTTGTTCCGCACCCGTTTGACCGCGTCGTAGATTTCTTGGGAAGGCACGACGCCGCCGCCGGGGCTGTCGATACGCAGGACTATCGCCTTGACGGACGGGCTGTCCCCGAATTTCTTGAGTTCCCCGACGGTGGGCTGAGCGTCCAGGATCACCCCTTCCACCCGAATCAGAGCGATCCGGTCCTCTAGGGAGAGATCCAGGTCGGGGAAGAGAAGGCTGCTCAGGACGGTCAACCCCAGACCGATCACGATCACCCAGAAGAGCAGCCGCAAGGGTCGGCGCCGGGGGGTCGGCTTTTCAGCAGCGTCATCAGTCATAGGTCGCGGTCCGTTTCCCGATTACACCGGCGGCCTGGCTGGCCCCTGACGGACAGAGCGTACCACGACCGTCGTGACTCGTCGTCAACTTTCAGCGGATTCGGCCTGCCCTCGCTTCCGGTTTTGTTTCGCCGTCCGGCCCAGGCTCTGGTCGAGCGAGCCCTGCGTCGCGTGGAACTCGTCCACCTGTTTCCGTTCGGTGTCCAGTTGGTGATCCCGCAGGCTCAGCGCAATCTTCCGCTCGTCCCGATCCACTTTGATGATCTTGGCCGTTATCTCATCCTGCAGTTTGAATTTGTCCTCCAACCGCGCCTGCGGCTCGAGCGCCGCCTCGCTGACATGGATGAGCCCTTCCACGCCCCCCTCCAGCTCGACGAAAATGCCGAAGTCGGCGACTTTGGTGACTTTCCCCGTAGCGGAATCGCCAACCCGGTATCGACCGGGAATGTCGAGCTCCCACGGGTCTCGGGTGAGTTGCTTGTACCCGAGCGACAGGCGCTCTTTTTCCTTGTCGATCCTGAGCACCACCGCCTCGACTTTCTGGCCTTTCTTGAAGAGCTCGGAGGGATGCTTGATGTGCTTGGTCCAGGACATGTCCGAAATGTGGATCAGCCCGTCGATGCCTTCCTCCAGCCCAATGAAGGCCCCGAAGTCGGTCAAGCTCTTCACCTTGCCTTCGATCCGGGTGCCCGGCGGATATTTGGCCTCGACCATATCCCAGGGATTGGGCGCCGTCTGTTTCATCCCCAGAGAGATCTTGCGGTTTGCAGGATCGACATTGAGCACGGCCGCCTCGACCTGGTCTCCCACCGAGACGACACGCGAGGGATGCCGAACTTCGTGCGTCCAGGACATCTCGGAGACATGCACCAGGCCCTCCACGCCCGGTTCCAGCTCCACAAACGCGCCGTAGTCCGTCAGGCTGACGACCTTTCCGCGCACGCGCGAACCGACCGGATACTTCGCCGCCACGTTGGTCCAGGGATCGGCCGATTTCTGTTTCAGGCCGAGCGAAATGCGTCCGGTCTCACGATCGTATTTCAACACGGTCACTTCGACCTTGTCGCCGACGACGAAGAGTTCGGAAGGATGGCCGACCCTTCCCCATGACATATCGGTAATGTGCAGTAACCCGTCGATGCCGCCCAGGTCGATAAATGCCCCGTAGTCGGTGATGTTTTTGACCGTGCCCTGGATCAGTTGTCCTTCCTTCAAGGTGGACAGCGTGGTCTGCCGTTTCTTGTCCCGCGTTTCTTCCAGGAGGACGCGTCGCGAGACGACCACGTTCCCGCGCCGGTGATTGATTTTGATGATCTTCAGGGGGAAGGTCTTCCCGATGAGGGAATCCAAGTCACGCACCGGGTGGAGGTCGATCTGCGAGCCGGGCAGGAACGCCTTGACGCCGATGTCGACCATCATGCCGCCCTTGATCCGCGAAATGATCTTTCCCTCGACGCTCTTTTCTTCCTTATAGAGCCGTTCCAGTTCTTCCCAAATTTTCATCTTGTCCGCTTTTTCTTTGGAAAGAACCAGATTTCCTTCGGCGTCTTCGCGCTCCTCGATATAGACCTGCAGCCGGTCGCCGACTTTCAGGGTCGCCAGCTCCTCGCTGGAAAACTGGTCGGTGGGGATCATACCTTCCGATTTGTACCCGATGTCGACCACGACCTTGTCTTTGCTGATCGCCACGACCCGCCCTTCGATGATGGTGCCTTCCTCGAAGTTCCGGAACGTCTCCTCGTACAATGCGGCGAGCGCAGTCCGATCCAACCGCTCTTCAGTGGGCTTCGAAACCGTGTCCATGCGCGCTTCCTAATCCTCCGACCGTCGGTCGGGTGCTGATGGTTAACTGCACCGAGCCCTACTCAGCATTGTAGGACCTGGTGGCCAGGCCCCCGGCGGGCGCCCGGTCTTCCTGCCGATTCTCGCGCAACCTGTCCGGCGGAGGCACCTGTCCAAGTTCCGCGATCTTCGCCATCACGGTTCGGCTGACGTGACGATAGAACGCTTTGCTGGCGGGCGACTCGACGCCGTCCGAAAAGTCGATCGGCTCGCCGTACGTGACAGTGACCGGCCGAAAACGAGGCCGCCATGCGCCGATCGGCAGGGCCTCGTAGGTCCCTTTGATGTACGCCGGAACCACCGGGCAACGGGTTTGCGCGACGATGATGCCAACACCCGGCCGCCCGGGACGTAGATGCCCGTCAGCCGTCCGGCCGCCTTCAGGAAAAATCACCACCGCCTTTCCGGCTTTGATGAGCCCGATCGCCTTACCGAACGCCTCGCGGTCCAGCCGACCCTGGCGCATCGGAATCCAGCCCAGCGCCTGCAGGATCGTGTTGAGCACCGGAATCGGAAACAGATCGTGCCGGCCGAGAAACCAGACCCGTCGCCGGATGCCGCACCCCAACAACGGGATATCGAGAAAACTGGCGTGATTGGCCGCCACCAGGACGCCGCCCGTCCGAGGGATGTTCTCGGTGCCCACCGCTCGATACCGGAAACAGAGGCGGCCGAGCACTCTGAACACAACCCATAACAACGCATAGACGATTCCGCTCACAATTTGGCCGCGATCACCGACATCATTTCATCGACCACTTGATTCGGGTCGAGCTTCGAGGTATCGATCCGGAATGCGTCCGGGGCGGGAACCAGCGGCGCCACCGCTCGTGCCCGATCGCGGGCGTCCCGTCCGGATAAGTCCTGACGAGTCTGATCGAGTTGAGTCCAGTGCCCCGCCCCGACGAGTTCACGGTGCCGTCTGGCCGCCCGAACATCGACATCCGCCTCGAGAAAGAATTTCACATCGGCGCCCGGAAAGACCTTCGTGCCGATATCTCGCCCCTCCGCCACCACTGAGCCTGCGGCGCCGACTTCTCGCTGAATCGGCAGGAGCCATTCCCGGACAGCGGGAATGGCGGACACGATGGAAGCGGCGGCGCTGATCTCCGGCGTCCGGAGCTCGCTGGTCACGTCACGGTCGTCGACGTGGACTCTCATTTGCCCGTGGGCGAACTCCGTTCGAATGTGCGTTTTCGGAAGGATCGCAGCGACCGCAGCGCTGTCGGTGGGTACGATGCCGGACATCCTGACCTTCCACGCGACGGCACGGTACAGCGCACCCGTGTCGAGATACACATACCCCAATCGGGCCGCCAACAGCCTTGCAACGGTGCTCTTTCCGGCTCCTGCCGGTCCATCGATTGCGATGATCAACCGGCCTCGGCCATGCTGTGCCTCACGACCGCTCCCTGGTGCTGGTGTATTATAGTCATCAACAATGTTCTGTCAATAATTCCAATATCTTACGTTCGAAATTCGGAAAAGACGTCTCGATACACTCCGTGTCGTCGATGACCGTCGGGGAGTTGGCCGCCAGCCCGGCAATCGCCAGGGACATGGCCACCCGGTGATCGCCGTGGCTGGTGCAGGCCGCGCCGCGGAGCACGCGGTTTGTATCGCCTCGCCCGAGGCCCTGGATGATCATCCCGTCCGGCTTCTCAATGATATGCCCGCCCATCCTGCGCAGCTCCGTGGCCATAGTCGCGATGCGATCGCTTTCTTTCACCCGCAGTTCTTCCGCGCCGCTGATGACGGTTTCGCCTTGCGCGACCGCGGCGGCGACACACAGAATCGGGAATTCGTCGATAGTCTGCGGAATCTGTTCCGGCTCGACACGGACTCCGCGCAGCGACGCCGACATGACCCGGAGATCCGCCACCGGTTCCCCGGCCTCCTCGCGACGATTCATGATCTGAATGTCCGCTCCCATTCGGGAAAGGATTTCCAGGATGCCCGTCCTGGTCGGATTGATCCCGACCCCGACCAGCGTCACATCCGAGTCGGGGACGATCGTCGCCCCGACGACCAAAAACGCGGCCGCAGAGAGATCGCCCGGCACAACGAGGGCATTCGCCCCGCTCCATCGTAAGGAGGATCGGCCCTCCAGGGCGACGGTCGTGCCTTTCCGGTCCAGCGGAATGCCGAAATACTGAAACAGCCGTTCCGTGTGGTCACGCGATGGCCGGGGCTCCGTCACGCGGGTCACACCCTCGGCGAAAAGGGCGGCGAACAACAAGGCCGACTTGACCTGGGCGCTCGCCACTGGCGACCGATAGTCGATGGCCTGCAGGCGACTTCCCGTCACGGCCAGCGGAGCCAATTCTCCGCCTTTGCGGCCGGCGATCGTGGCGCCCATCTCCCGCAAGGGCCTGACGACGCGCCCCATCGGCCTTCGCCGGATCGACTCGTCGCCGGTCAACACCGTGAAGAAATCCTGCCCCGCCAGCAGGCCGGTCAAGAGTCGAATCCCGGTGCCGGAGTTGCCGCAATCGATCGGTCCGTCCGGCTCCGCCAATCCCCACAGGCCCTTGCCATGCACGCGGAGTTGGTCCGGAGATTCGTCGATCCGGACTCCCAGGGCCTGGAAGGCGCGCACGGTGTTGAGGCAGTCCTCGCCCCGGCAATAGGCTTTGATCGTGCTCACGCCTTCAGCTAGGGCCGAAAGCATGATCGACCGATGCGTGATGGATTTATCCCCGGGTACCGACAGGGTTCCCTTCAATGGACGCCCGGGGCTGATGGTCAATGAAGCCATGTGCTCTAAATCTACACGGTGCTGAGTGTTGAGTCGTAACAGCCCGATTCCGAACACTCAGAACTCATCCCCTCACACGTTCCCTAGTTGAGCTGCTCACGCACGCGTTTGGCGCGCTCCAGTTCCTTTTCGATCCCCGGTCCGTCCCCGGCCTGGATGAGCCGCTTGAGTTCTTCCAGGTGCCGTTCATAGACCTCGATCAGGGCCACAAGGTTGTCGCGGTTCCAGAGGAAGATATCGCGCCACATCTCGGGAGAACTGGCGGCGATGCGGGTTGTGTCCCGCAGACCGCCCCCCGAATGGTTGCACAGATCCAGATCCGGAGTCGTCCGCTCGCGAATCTCAGTCAAGGCGTTGATCAGCGCGAACGCCGCCACATGGGGCAAGTGGCTGACCGCTCCCAGGATCCGGTCGTGCACGAACGGGTCCATGCAAATGACGATCGAGCCGGCAGCTTCCCACAGTTCCCTGATCGCTTGCAGAGCCTGCGGATCGGTGCGGCTCGTCGGCGTCAGGATGCAGCGGGCCCCCATGAAGAGCGTGGCGGACCCGGCGGCCACGCCGGTCTTTTCTTTCCCGGCGATGGGATGCGCGCCGACAAACCGCACGCCGTCCGGCATGAGGCGCTCCGCCTGCTCGACCAGCGCGCCTTTCACGCTGCCCACGTCGGTGACGATCGCACCCGGCTTCAAGCAATTCGCCCAATCCTTTAAATGCCGTTCATACGTATCGACCGGCGTGGCGAGGACCACCAGATCCGCGTCGCAGACGCCGTCCTTGGGGTCGGCGACATAGCAGTCGATGGCGCCGAGTTCCACGGCCGTCTTCAAGTTTTCGACGCGCCGACCGATGCCGACGACGGAGCCGGCCAATTCCTGTTGCCGGAGGACCATGCCCAGTGAACCACCGATCAGCCCGACTCCGACGATGGCAACTTGTCTGTAGCGGTGAGCAGATCCGGCCATGAGTGTTCAGTCTGAGAGACGGCTCAAGAAGGAGAACGCCGCTTCACGCCGGGATGTTCGGCGGGGCAGCTCGCGCGTGGCTGACGGCTTTTCTTACACCTCGCGGCCGACCGCCTCCGCGATCTTTTTCACGTCGTACATCAGCTCCTTGAACTTCGGCGGCTTGATGGATTCCTCGCCGTCGCACAACGCGCATTCGGGGTTAGAATGCACTTCGATCAGCAATCCGTCCGCCCCTGCTGCGATGGCGGCTTTGGACATCGGCGCGACCAGGTTCCATTTGCCGGTCGCATGGCTGGGGTCCACGATGACCGGGAGATGGGACAGTTCTTTCAGAGTCGGGATCGCCGCCAGGTCCAGTGTGTTCCGATATTGGGTCTCGAACGTCCGGATCCCGCGTTCGCAGAGCATCACGTTCCGGTTGCCCCGCGACATGATGTATTCCGCGGACAGCAGGAACTCTTTGATCGTCGCGGAGAGTCCCCGCTTCAGCAGGACAGGTTTGTCATACGCGCCGACCTCCTTGAGCAACTCGAAGTTCTGCATGTTCCGGGCGCCGATCTGGATGATGTCGGCCTTCTCCAGAAACAACTCGATATCCCTGGTATCCAGAATCTCACTGACAACCGGCAGGCCGGTCTGTTTCTTGGCTTCCAGGAGGTAATCGAGTCCTTCGCGGCCCAAGCCTTGGAACGAATAGGGCGAGGTGCGTGGCTTGTAGGCGCCCCCTCGGAGAATGCTCGCTCCCGCCGCTTTGACCTCATGAGCGATGCCTACGGTCAACTCCAGGCGTTCCACGGCGCAAGGGCCGGCCATGATCGCCAGTTTCTTGCCGCCGATCTTCACGCCGTTCACATCGATGACGGTGTTGTCCTTCTTGAACTCGCGGCTGACAAGCTTCCAGGGAGCAAGAATCGGCAGAACGTTCTCCACGCCGGGCAAGGCGGTCAGCGGCTGATTCTGCAGGATGCGATCGTCGCCGATGACCCCGATGATGGTGCGTTCTTGCCCGGTTGAAATGTGTGATTTGAGACCCAGCTCACGGAGTCGGTCCAGAATATGGTCTATTTCCCGTTCAGTTGCTTCCGGCTTGAGTACGATGATCATGGTTGTCCTCTCACCTTCCTTGACATGAAATGGCTTAGTAGCATAAGACCTTCTTCAAGGCTGTCAAAAACGCGCGATTTTCCTCGGGCAGGCCGATCGTGACCCGCAACATCCGCCCTTCCATGTGCCGGACGATCACGCCTTCCCGCAACAACGCCTCGAAGACCCCCCGGCCGTCCCTGCCGACATCGAAATAAAGAAAGTTTGTCTCACTCGGCAGAGGCCGGAATCCGAGCGCGACCAGTCCCGCGCGGACAACCTCCATCTGTTCCTGGTTCATCGCGCGACTCTTGGCGACGTGTTCCTCGTCATCGAGCGCGGCCAGCGCAGCCCGCTGAGCCAGACTGTTGGCATTGAACGGGGGGCGGACCCGATTGAGATACCCGGCGATCTCCGGCGTCGTGAGTCCGTAGCCGATGCGGAGTCCGGCCAGGCCGTAGATCTTGGAGAATGTCCTCAGGACCACGGCGTTGCGGTGCTGTTTCACATAGGCGAGGCTGTCCGGAAACACCGGGCTGCGGACATATTCATAATAGGCCTCGTCAAAGACCACGACGACGTGGTTCGGCACCCGCGCCATCAAGGCCTCGACTTCAGCCGCATCGACCATCGTGCCCGTGGGATTGTTGGGATTGCAGATGAACAGGAGCCTGGTGCGATCCGTCACCGCATCGGCCATCGCGGGCAGGTCATGTCGCCAATCGCTGAGCGGCACGACCACCGGAACGCCGTGGGCGGCGGTGACTTCCATCTTATAGATGACGAACGTGTGGTCCGCCATCACGGCTTCGTCTCCGGGGGACACAAAGACCCGCGCCAGCAGGCCGAGAATCTCGTCGGATCCGTTGCCCAGAACGATCTGATCGGGTGCAACCTTCCATCGTTGGGCCAACGCGCTCCGCAGCTTGTACGCGCCACCGTCGGGATAACGATTCAATGTCGCAGCCGCCTCCCCCAACACGGCTAAGGCCTTGGGCGACGGGCCAATCGGATTCTCGTTGGATGCGAGCTTGATCGCTCGAGGCAGGCCTAGCTCGCGCTGCAACTCCTCCACCGGCTTGCCCGGCACATACGGCGACAACGAGGCGATATCGGGATGGACTTTCAACGCCATGGTTCCTTCGCGTCGTTCGTAACGCGTTACTCCTTCACCCTGCCTGCTTCGGAGGATGGATACTCGCGTTCCCCGGCAAGGAACGAACAACGGTTGACGATTGACCTTCTTTAAGCGTGCGACGGGTACGATCCTAAAATCTTCATAAAGAGACAGCGCCCTTTGACCTCTTCCAAGGCTTTTTTAACCCGGTCTTCCTCCACGTGCCCTTCGATGTCCACGAAGAAAATGTATTCCCAGGCTTTGCGCCGCGACGGCCGGGACTCGATCTTGGTCATGTTGATCCCGTGCGAGGCGAAGGGACGCAGCAGGTCATACAGCGCGCCGACTCGATCTTTCACGGAGAGCATCAGCGATGTCTTGTCTTTTCCCGTCCGCTCGGGCGGTTTTTGCGAGAGGATCAAAAACCGGGTGAAATTGTTCATGTTGTCTTCGATCCGGGCCCGAACGACCTTCAACCCGTAGAGTTGCCCGGCAAGTTCCGACGCGATGGCGGCAGCGGCCGGTTCGTCCACGCACAGTTCTGCGGCGCGCGCCGTGCTGGCGACTTCCGAAACCGGGATATGCGGCAGATTGGTTTCCAGCCAGTTCCGGCATTGGGCGATCGCGTGCGGATGGGAATAGATCTTTTTGATGTCCTCGAACGACCCGGTTTTGGAGAGAAGGTGATGCGAGACTTCCTGCAGGATCTCGCCGTAAATCAGAAGATTGGAATCGATGAACATATCCAAGGTGTGGTTGACCACCCCCTCGGTCGTGTTTTCGATCGGCACGACGCCGAAATTCGCCCGGCCCCGCTCCACTTCGCTGAAGACGTCCTTGATGCCGGTCACCGGCATGTACTGGGCCGACGAGCCGAATTTCTGCATGCAAGCCATGTGGGTGAAGGTCGCACGCGGCCCCAGGTAAGCGACCTTCTGCGGGCCTTCGAGGGACAGCGACGCGGACATGATCTCGCGATACACCGGCCGGATCGCCTCGTTGGGAAAGGGGCCGGGATTCCGGCGCGTCAGCCGCTCGATAATCTCCGCCTCGCGGGCCGGGGTGTGAAGATTCGCGTCACAATCCGATTGTTTCTTCAGCCTGCCGATTTCGATGACGTTCTTGGACCGCTCGTTGAGGAGGCGGAGGATTTCGTCGTCGATCCGGTCGATTTCCCGGCGATAGTGCTGCAGGTCTTTGTCAGCAGCCATCCTTGCTCGGCTCCCCAGGCTCACCGATTGGATTGCCAGACCGAATCGGGGACGATAAGGCAGGTGTGCGCTGATTCCCGTTTGCGACGGCGAATCATGGAGCCAAGTGTCCGATGATACAGGAAGGCAGCGAAGCTTTGCAAGGATACCCTTGGTGATTCAGGCACTTGGGAGAAGTGCTCCCGACGAGCTCCCGTGAAATCAAGGAAAAACGACTGCCACCGATGATCGGGGCTATTCGTTTGGCCGACTGCTCAGGAGAGTAAATCTTTTGGTTTTTTGAAGTGTTCGAAGGCCAACCTGGTAGCTTGGCGGCCGCGAGCGGTGCGTTCAAGAAATCCCGCTTGCATCAGATAGGGCTCATAGACGTCTTCCAACGTTCCCTTGTCTTCCTGGACCGCGGCAGCCAATGATTCGACTCCCACCGGTCCCCCACCGAACTTTTCGATGACGGTCAAAAGAATCTTCCGATCCATTTCGTCAAAGCCGGCGGAGTCCACGCCCAACCATGCGAGCGCTTCCTGCGCAACCTGCCTGGTGACCCGGCCTTCGGCTTTGATCTGGGCATAGTCCCTCACCCGCTTGATCAGGCGGTTCACGATCCGAGGAGTGCCGCGCGCGCGGCCGGCGATCTCCGCCGCCCCTTCAGCGTCGATAGCCACGCCGAGCAGATTGGCCGAACGACGGACGATCGTCTCCAGTTCGACCGGTGAGTAAAATTCCAACCGATGCACCAGCCCGAACCGGTCCCGGAGGGGTGACGTGAGGGCTCCAGCGCGCGTCGTCGCACCGACCAAGGTGAAGCGAGGCAGGTCCAGCTTGACCGTCCTGGTGGACGGCCCCTGGCCGATGACCAGATCAAGCTGGAAATCCTCCATGGCCGGGTAGAGGGCTTCTTCGACCGACGCCGGTAAGCGATGGATCTCGTCGATGAACAGCACGTCGTATTCCTGCAGGTTGCTCAAAATCGCGGCGAGATCTCCCGCGTGGGCCAGCACGAGTCCCGAGGTCGAGCGGATGGAAACGCCCATCTCATGGGCGATCACATGCGCGATGGTGGTCTTGCCCAGACCCGGCGGCCCGTAGAAGATCGCATGATCCAGCGCTTCCCCCCGGCGTCTGGCGGCCTCGATGCAGATGCGGAGGGATTCCTTCATCCGCTCCTGGCCGACATATTCATCCAGGGTGTGCGGCCGAAGCGAGGCTTCCAACCCTCGCTCGTCCTCGGTCAGATGATGATTGGTCACCAGACGCTCTCCCATGGAGTCAGTACCCGCCCCCTTCGTTGTGTTTCTTCTCTTCAGGAGCCGGACGAGATTGCGGCGGCGGCGGCAGGGCGCCATGGCCCGGCGGCGGCGGCGAGCCGCAGTCCGGCGGACAGGTGAGGCCGCCCTTGGTCGGATCGGGCAGATGAGGCTCCATGTTCTGCAACTGGCACTGACTCAGCAGGCCGCCGTTCCTGTTCCCGCACCGTGCCGGCACCGACGAACTACCGATCTGCACATACCCCTCCGGGCAAGAGCCGCAGACGGGCAGAATATTGGCGCCCAGGGGCACACACTGGACGAGGATCGGATCGCCGTCCTTGCAAATCCCCGGCGCGGTGGTGACGCCGGTGGTGGCATAGCCCTCGGGGCAACTGCCGCAAGTTTTGCGGATACTCTTGGGCTCCGAGGCATCTCCGGCTGCGACGAACCGCGTGGACCCGACAGGCCAGAGGACGCTGCCCAGGAGCAGCCCCCATACGAACACGCGGCCGAGCGCGAGCCTTCCTGATCGTTGGAATCCCGGCGCGATCCTCATCTAATTCACCCCCTTGCCAATTCTTTGAGGGCTTCGCGGATCAAGTCTGTCAGCGGGAGACTGTTGCCGCGGAGACTGCGGACCCGCCTGAGAACCTCCTTCACGTCCACGGCCCGATATCCGAGGTTGACCAAGGCGGACAAGGCATCTTCCTGGACCGGATCGGCGTGACCAAAGGTCGCACGGACGGCCTGGCCCGAAGCGGGATGCAGGCGCTCCACTTTGTCTTTCAGTTCAAGCGCGATCCGGCCGGCCGACTTCTTCCCGATGCCGGGTACCGTGGCCAGTTTCTCCACATCGCCGGCCTGCACGGCGGAGACGAGATCGGGGACCGCCAACGCGGAAAGGATGCCGAGCGCCAGTTTCGGACCGATTCCGGAGACGCCGGTCAGGAGCACAAACGCTTCCTTTTCGACGGGCTCGAGAAATCCGAAGAGCTGGATGGCATCCTCGCGGAGATGCGTATGGATGTGAAGCGAGGTGACTTCGTTCAGGTTGGGAAGCGCGTAATACGTGCTGAGCGGAACGAACACTTCGTAGCCGACGCCCTGAACATCGAGCGTCACGTATGTGGGCGCCTTGAACGCCAGTCGTCCCGTCAGTGAGGCAATCATCGAATCACGTGACGCGTCACGCGTAACGCGCGAGGGGCGAAGGCCTCCGATTCATGGCACAAGGTGACCGAATTGTCACAGCCGGGCACGGGCCACAGCCGCTACCCCGCCGTGGCCACTTTCTCCATGACTTCTTCCGAGATGTCGAAGTTGGCGTGAACCTTCTGGACATCGTCGTGCTCGTCCAGGATTTCCATGAGCTTGAGCATCTGCTCGGCGGACTTTTCCTCGAGCTTGATGTAATTCTGCGGCACGAAGGTCACTTCGGCCAGCGAGGTTTCGATCTTGGCGTCGGCCAGGGCCTTCTTGACCGCCTCGAATGCCTGCGGGCCGGTGATGACCTCGAACGTTTTCTCGCCGACCTTCACGTCTTCGGCGCCCGCATCGAGCGCGACGGAGAGCAGCCGATCTTCGTCGACTTTATCTTTCTCCACCACGAGCGTGCCTTTTTTCTGGAACTGCCATGCCACCGAGCCGGCTTCGGCCATGGTGCCGTGGTTCTTCGTCAACAGGCTGCGGATTTCCGCGACGGTCCGGTTCCGGTTGTCGGACGTGATCTCAAGCAACAGTGCGGTGCCCCCCGGGCCGTACCCCTCGAGGGTAAACTCCTCGTAGGCCACGCCGGGCAACTCTCCGGTGCCTCGCTGAATGGCCTTTTTGATCGTGTCGCTCGGCATGTTGGCGTCTTTGGCCTTCGCGATAGCCAGCCGGAGTCGCGGGTTGCCTTCCGGATCGCCCCCCTGCCGCGCAGCGATGGTCAGTTCGCGGATCAGTCTGGTGAAAATCTTGCCGCGCTTCGCGTCCTGCGCAGCCTTGTGCCGTTTGATGGTCGCCCAGTGACTATGGCCGCCCATAAGACCCTCCTCTGGACCAGGAACCCCGACGAAGCGGTCCAGGTACGACATGATTTTCGGTGTGATTGAGTGAGGTAGAGCTAACACAGACGCAACTGGGGTGTCAACGCTGGGGAGACGACTGCGGGATCACTTGGCGTATGCGGTGACCGGAACAACGGGCGGGCAACAGGACGGCCGGCAAGCGGAGCGGCGGACCCGGTCGAATCAGCGTGTTCGCCTGGCCGTACGCGCGGCATCCACAATGCTCCAGAGCGCGAGCAGCACCAGGGAAACGGTCAGGACCAGGAGCAGGCCGAGGTTTAAGGGAACTTCGTCGGCCCGCAGCGACCGTTCGAAGCGATCCACATCAATCGAACTGAGCAGAGCGCCGACCAGCAGAAAGGCGCCGAAGAAAAACGCGGCGCCTTTGGCCCACTGCCCGTTATAGAACTGGCCGAGACCCGGAAATAACGCCGAGAGGAAGGCCGCGACAGCGGGGTTGACGTTCGACTTCGGCGAACGTTCCGCTTCCATTGCCCGAGTGCGCCTCCGTCGGAGGAAGGATCACTCCGAGTAGATCAACAATTGCAGTCCGATCAGCAAGATCAAGCCGGCCCAGGCCAATTCCCAGGACGACCGATCCGCCCGGGCGACACTCCCACCATCCTGCACCCTCTGCCAACCGGAGACGAGCTTGGAGGAGCCGGCGGTGATCGCCAGTATTCCCATGATCGTGTGATGGACGGCAATCTTGTGGGCGGATGGGTGGGCGCCGTGCTCATGCCCGAACAGCATCAGTCCACCGATGATGGCCAACCCGGGCAGCGGCACCATCCAGACGCCATGCGCGATCCGGCCGAGCCGCCGGAAGAGCTCGATCGCCCCCACGCTCAGGAGCAGCAGGCCGTAGGTTTTGTGTTGAATGAGTTCCCCGTCATCGCCGAAGAAGGTTTGGGTGAAGCTGAGCGTCCCCACCGGCCAGGCTTCGTGATCGCTCCAGATCAGGAGGAAGCCTCCCGCCGCGGACATCGCAGCCGGCAACAGGAAGCTGATCCAGGAGAACTTCGTGAAGGCTAACGCCTCTCGCAGTTCGCTGAGTCCGATCAGGATCACGAAGACGCCGGCCAGGTGATGATTGAACTCGGAGTAGGCCTTTCCCTCCGGCGAGCCTTCCCATTTCGGAACGCCAGGCGCCGTTGTTCCGCTATGGTCGTGCCGCTGTCCGTTCAGCGCATCGTGACCACCGTCGTGCGACGAGTCGCCGTGCTGGGCGACAGCCGGAACGATGAATACGCTGCACACTGTGATGACCAAGAAAAAGGCCCATCCGAATGACCGGATGAGCCCCTTTTCTGCCTCGCGCCTCGCGTCCCGTGCCACGCGTCTAAGCCTTACATGAACTTCATGAACTTCTCTTTCGCTTCGTCCATGATTTGCGCCGTGATCGTCGAGGCGCCCTGCTCTTTCGCCAGCCGTTCGATCTCCCGCTTGGCCATCGGCCGGATGAAGTCCGGGATGTTTTCCAACCGCTTTTCGGCCTCCGGTGTCCACGCGACACCGTTGGAATCGTGCTTGGAATCGTCCATCACCTGGAGCGTAATGGTCTTGTACCCGTGTTTCCGCGCATAGGCCTCGACGCTGCTCTGGACCATCGGGCGGACGAACGACGGGAGGCGCTCCAATTTGTCCTTGGCGTCCGGAGTCCACATGAACTCGGAGGTCGCCGAACCGGGCCCCGCCTGGCTTCCCGACGCAGCGAATCCCATCTGAGCCACCATCGCCGAAAACGGACACCCGCCCGATTTGGTCTCCGGTTTCCCCTGACCGGCAGGACTTGTCGTCCCGGCACCGGCCGAGGCTCTGGCAGGTTGCCCGCCTTGAATTTTCTCGTTGAGATAGGCTGCCATCTGCCCGGCGCCGGCCAGGGCTTCTTCTTTCAGCGTGCTCCGGGTCATCTCGAACGGCTCGGCCGGCGACGGCCGTCCGCCTAACTTCACGCCCAGCGAACTGACCATCTGCGTTTCGCCGGGGTTGGTCACCATGGAAAACTTGGCCCCGCAGGAGGGGCACCCGAAGAACACGCCGAGCGAGCCTTCCGCCGGCTGTTCCACCTTCTCGAAGTTCATGTAGGTTTCGCAGTTCAAGCAGACGAATTTCATCTTCAACTCCTGGGCGAGGGGCACGGGGCTAGCGGTAAGGGGTTAGGGTGAAACCCTCTGATCCTCATCCTTCTTACCCACTCGCCCATGCCTCTTGCCTATTGTTAGAGCTTTTCCGCCAACACCTTCTTGTACTCCACAAGGGTCACGACTCGTTCCGCAATCTCGCGGAATCGCTGGATCGTCGGATAATTCTCGTCCAGCAACGGCGTTCCTTTGTCGAAGGTCGAGGCCAGCGTCCGATCGAAGGGGATTCTGCCGAGGAGCGGGACATCCAGCGCCTCGCACATCGCCTCCGTGTTGCCTTCGAAGAGCTCATGTTCGGCTCCGCAGGACGGGCAGCGGTACCGGCTCATGTTCTCCACCATCCCGAGCACCCGGATGCCCATGTCGCGCGCATAGGTGACCGACTTCTGCACGACATCGGACGCGACTTCGGACGGGGTTGTGACCACGATCGCACCGGCAAGATCGGGAATGAACCCGGCCATGACGGGCGGCTTGTCGGCGGCGGCTCCCGGAGGCAGGTCGGTCAAGAGATAATCCAGCTCGCCCCACACGACGTCCGCGAGGAACTCCCGGATGACATTCATCTCCATCACGCCCAGCCAGACCGGGCTCAAATCCAGCGGGCCTTTCCAGCGGACCGGTGAAGCGTCGCCGAGGAAGAAATCCATCGAAGCGACCTTCACTCCCAGCGGGCCGACGGGAGGGACCGCGCCTTCCGGCGTAATCGCGAGCAACCGGCCGTGCATGCCGAGCATCCGCGGCACACAGGGGCCATTGAGGTCCACGTCCAACAGCCCGACCCGGTACCCCAGACGCGCCAGCGCCAGGCCCAGGTTGACCGTCGTCATGCTCTTGCCGACCCCGCCTTTGCCGCTCATCACGACGATTTTGTGTTTGATGCCGGCCATGCGGGCCTGCACCTGCTTCATCTGCTCGGTAATCTGCTGGACCACCTTCGCATCGTCGGTGTATTGGAGTTTGTTCAAAATGGATTTGAGGTCTTTCTCTTGTGCCGCAGGCATAGGTTTCTTTCCCTCACTAGAAGACCAACGGTAACACAAGGGTTTTTAGAGAGTCAAACTCCCACCAACAGTCGGGAGCCAATAGCGAGCAGCACGAGAAGCCAGCAAGGAACAAGGCCGATCGCCCGTCTTGAGCTACTAGCTGCCCGCTGCTAGCCGTTCGCTTTCTTCTAGATCGAGTACTGGAACGTCGGCTTACTGCCGATCGCGTGCGCCAGCACGCCCCGGCGTTTGAGTTCTTCGATAATGCGCCGGGCCGCCTCGTCGAAATCCTGGGGGCCGCTGAAGTGCAGGTCGGTGTTGGGTGGAGGCTCCTCCTTGGTCTTGCTCATATGGACGGCGATCACGGGAGCCGGATGCACCAGGGTCCTGATGGCTTGCGCCGCGTCCCGATAGGCGGCGCCGAAGGGATTTGTGGTGGAGACGACGATCAGGCCCGTATCGATCAGCAGCCGGGCGACTTCGCCGTAGCGCCGAGCCATCTCGGTCGTATCGGATCTTTCCGATTCCGCGAGATCGGCGTCCAGGCCTCGCCGGAGGTTCTCGCCGTCCAGCAGATACGCATGCCGCCCTTCCGCCACTAAGAGCGCCTCCAGTTTGCGGGCCAGGAACGACTTCCCCGTATGGCGTCCGCCGGTCAACAGAACGATGGCCGCGCGGTGTCCATACTGCCGGGCCCGGTCCTCCGCGCTCACCTCGCCTTTCACCCAGGCGAAATCGCGCCGCCGGGCCTCCTCCCGCAGAAATTCCTGTTCGTCGTGAACCAGTTCGGTGATGATGCCGCCGCCGGAGATGTCGTATTGATCGACGATCACAAAACGGCCGGTGGCCTCGAAGGACGCGGACAGATCGAAGGCGATGGGCCACTTGGTTCGCAGCGTCAACTCGGCGACCTGGTTCTTCTCGACGGCGCGGCCGCCCTGCCGTTGATCGAGGTCCTGCGTGTCGATGATGCGATGGATGGCCGCCACCTCGCAATCCACCTCGCGCGTGGCCAAGCGAAGCTGGTACTTCCGCCCGCGCTCGAGCGGCCGCCGCCCCAACCAGAACACGTTGGCCCGAAACGCGGTGGAGACCAGCGGAATGTCGTTCTGATGCGAGGCGATTTCGCCGCGCTCGATGAAAATCTGTTCGTCCAGCGTGATTCCCACCGACTGGCCGGCCTGCGCTTCGGTCGGTGGCGGCTCGATGTTGAAGGCCTCGATCGTCTTGACGTTGGCGACCTTGTTGGACGGAGAAAAGACCAGGCGGTCTCCCACCTTCAGCCGTCCGGCGGTGATGCGGCCGGCGATGATCCGCCGAACGTCGAATTTATAGACATCCTGTACCGGGAACCGGAGCGGCTGTTCGGCGCGCGCGGTTTCCTTCCTGAAGAAGCCCAGCGTTTCAAGCACGGTGTGGCCCTGATACCAGGGCATGTGCCCGCTACGCGCGACGATGTTGTCGCCCAGCTTCGCGCTGACGGGAATCACCTGCTGCGGGACGACTTTGAACTGCCCAAGGTAGTCCCGATACTCCTTCTCGATCCCGTCGAAGACGTCGCGTCGATAGCCGACCAGGTCCATTTTATTGACGACCACGGCGACCTGCCTGACTCCTAACAGCGAGAGCAGGTACCCGTGTTTTTTGGACTGCTCTTTCACCCCTTCGAAGGCGTCGATCAACAGCAAGGCGGCTTCGGCGCGGGCGGCGCCCGAGATCATGTTCTTGAGAAATTCCTTGTGCCCCGGAGCATCGATAATGATGTACTGCCGGCCGTTCCAGTTGAAAAAGGTGCGGGCCGTGTCGATTGTGATGCCTTGCTCCTGCTCCTCCAGAAACGCGTCGAAGAGAAAGGCATATTCGAATTCCTTGCCCTGCTGGCGGCAGATGGCCTGGACCTTCTCCAGCTTGCCTTCCGGCAGCGAGTCTGTGTCGGCGTAGAGCCGGCCCAACAAAGTGGACTTGCCGTGATCCACATGGCCGACGATCACGATCTGCATGCTTTCGTTGGGCTTGGCGATAGTCGCCGCCTGTGCCTTGGTCGTCATGGCTTTACGGAATCCTGATGCGCAGCCGGCGGGACTCGCGAGACCGGCAGGCACCCACGGCTCCCGGAAGCAATGGGTCTCGGCGTGAATCGCCTTTCCCGCGGTTCGCGCATTTCTCGCCGGTCTCGCGGAGCATTGTTCGCTTCACATGTACCCTTCTTTGCGCAGCAGCTCCATCCCGCGCCCCTCGTCCTGCGCACGGCCGGCGCGCTCGGCGACCGTCGTGTGCCGCAATTCCTCGATGATGTCGTCGACCGACTTGGCGGTGGATTTGATCGGGAACGTGCAAGGGGCGCAGCCCAGACTGCGGTACCGCGTTCCGTCGCCCCGGTCGAGGTAGAGATCGATGAACGGGATGTTTTCGAGCTTGATGTATTCCCAGATGTTGATCTCGGTCCAATCCAACAGCGGGTGGATGCGGACGTGCGTCCCCGGCGGGAACGAGGTCTTGAACTGGTCCCACAGTTCGGGCGGCTGGTCCCGGAAATGCCAATCGCCGTGCTTGTCGCGCGGCGAGAAATATCGCTCTTTGGCCCTCGTGCCTTCCTCGTCCGCGCGCACGCCCAGGACGATGCCGGTATAGCCCTTCTCTTCGATGAGCTGCTTCAGCGCGTTGGTCTTGAGAGCCGTGCAGCACGTGACCCGGCCCAGCGTGTGGTTCATGCCGGCGGCCAGGGCTTCTTTGTTTTGACCGACCACCAGATTCAACCGCCATTCGCGGGCCAGCCGGTCACGGTATTCGATCATGGCCGGGATCTTGTAGCTGGTGTCCACGTGAATGAGCGGGAACGGCACGTGCCCGAAGAAGGCCTTGCGTACGAGCCACAACAACACGGTGGAATCTTTGCCGATGGACCAGAGCATGGCCAGATGGTCAAAGTGCTTGTAGGCCTCTCGCAAGATGTAGACGCTCTGATCTTCCAACTGCCGGAGATGTTTCATGCGCAGGTTCCTCCATTCCCTTCAGGCATGAACCGGTTCCTTCACCGTGGTCAGCTCGGTCAATTTCCGCGCCGCCGCTCCCGACTCGATGGCCCGCTGGGCCGTCGGTAGGCAGGAGGAAATCGACGGGCCTGTGCCCGCCGCGTACAGCAACATGGCGGCATTGAGCGCCACCCAATCACGCGGCCCGCCGCGCATCTCGTTCCGCAGGATCCGCACGAGCAACTCCGCTTCCTTCTGCCGCTGCTCCGCCGGGAAGCCCGCCATCTCGCGGAAGGAAGCCGACGGCAGTCCGACGTCTTTTGACTGGAGCGCCAAGGGCACGATCCGCTCATCCCGCAATTCCAGGAGCCTCGTCACCGAAGCGAGCGAGAGCTCCGGATCGCCTTCCACGCCACGGATCACCAGCGCGCGCCGGGCGCCCAACATGCGGAGTGCCTCCACCGTCTTTTCGAAGTAGGGCGGATGCGTCAACCCGATGACCTGAGACGAGGCGCGGGCCGGATTCAGCATGCGGGCGACAGGATGGAAAAAATTCCGCAGTCCCAATTCAGTCCTGAGGTCGAGGAACCGCGCGATAGGCGGGTGGTAGAGCGCAATATCCAGATACGCGAACCCTTTCGTCACGAGTTCGTCCGCCGCCTGCTGCGGCTTGAGTTCGGTCGGGATTCCCAACACCTTCAAGACAGCAGCCGTCCCGGGCCGTTGCGGAATTCCTTCATGACCGTGCATAAGCACGACCGCGCCCGCAGCGGCCGCCACCACCGCCGCTCCAATCGACGCGTGAAAGGTGTCTTGCTTGCCGGCATAGGTCGGGAGATCGACGAGCGCCAGGCCTTCGGGCACGGGCAACGGCGCAACATACTGGCGGGCCGTCGCGGTGAAGGAGGCCAGTTCGGTGACCGACTCCATCTTCATGCGCATGGCGACCAGGAAGGCGCCGACCTGCATCGGCGTGGCCCGACCCTCGATCAGGCACTTCATGGCCTGCTTGGCTTCCTCCCAGGTCAAGTCCTTGGAAGTCTTCGGCCCTTTGGCGACTTTGGTGATGAACTGTTGCATACGACCCGTGACGCGTCGCGTGCTTAGTTAAAAGGTGAGCACCTGATCGGCCGTGGTCACTTCTTCCTTCCAGAAGGCATCCGCTGCCTGGACCTCGTCCAGTTCGGGGATCAACTTTTCGACCGTAATTTCGAGCAGCTCCAAGGAATCGCGGCACACGGAAAATTTGGCGTCGCCTTTTTCTTTGATCTCACGCAAGATCGCGGGCAAGTCGTGCTTGCCGCGAGAACGTAGGACCTCCCGCATATGGGCGTCACGGCCCTTGTAGGCTTCGGAGAAGACCATGTCTTTGATTTTGTCCTGCGTCAGCCGCAAGGCCGCCTCGTCCCGAAAGAACACGCTCACCTGGGTGCCGGCGATGGTGGCGATACGGGCGAGTTCGCAGGCCTGGAGCAGATTGTTATAGGAACCACGAGTCACGATCACGGCCAGTTTCTTCACGGCAGCCACCCCTCCACCTCGCGTTTCAGCGTGTGTCGCCGAGCAAAACAAGGAGGCTAAAGGCGATGACGCTGCGCGGCCCGACCGGGCTGCCTCTAGCCTCGTATTCGCGACCTGTTTACTTATGCAAACCGCACTCGGTCTTAGCGAAATTCCTCCATCGCCCGGCGCGCGGATCTTCCCCCGGCTGGACCGGCGCCGTGCAATGCGTACAGCCGATGCTGGGATAGTTCTGGTCATGGAGCCGGTTGTACGGCACCTCGTACATCTTGATATGAGTCCACACGTCTTCGACCGTCCAGTTCGCCAGCGGGTTGAGCTTGACGAGTTGGAATTTACGGTCCCATTCGATCAACCCGGCGTTCGCCCTGGTCGGCGCCTGGTCGCGTCTGATACCCGTAATCCAGGCGTCGAAGCCTTTCAAAACCCGCGCCAGCGGCTCGACCTTCCGCAGTTCGCAGCAGCGGTCCGGCTGGCGCGCCCAGAGGGCGTCGCCGTATTGCGCAGCCTGCTCTGCCGGGGTAAGGAGGGACGTGATCCGCAACACCTGTTCCGGCCGCAGGCCGTATTTTTCCACGATGCGATCCCTGACGTCGTAGGTCTCGGCGAACAAGAAATCCGTGTCGAGATAGAATAGCGGAACCTGTGGATTGATCCTCTGGATCATGTCCACCAGCACGACATCTTCGGCGCCGAAACTGCAGGCGAGCACGATCTTGGGGAAGTAGCGCTCGATCGCATAGGCCAGCACGTCCTGCGGCTGCCTCGTCTCGAAGGACTCGCTCAGCCGCTTCAGTTCTTCTTCCATCGGCGCGCCGGTCGTCTCACTGTCTCGAGACACTGGGATTTGCCTCTCGGTCAAGGTCATCGGCGATTGGCGATAGACTATGGGGAAGAAGCCCTGAGTTGTTCAATCCTCAGCTCTCGACTTTCTCCACCACGACGCGATAATGGGCGGCGTCTGGCTCCAACGGCTCCTGGGCCAGAATTTTGTGACCGTCGTTCCGGAGGCTCACAGGCACGTTCTTGATCGGCTCTCCGGCGTCGAGCCAGACCTCGAGGCGCTCGCCCGCCTCCATCATCTCGAGTTTGAGCTTCGTCTTGACATAGTTGAGCGGGCAGGCCACGCCGCGCAAATCGAAAACCAACGCGTCGGCGGCCGAACCGTACGCTTGTGCAGGCGTTGGCTCCGCCGGAGTCGCCGGCGACGCGGCGGACTGCGGCGGCTCGGCGCCGTCGCCCTTCTCCGCGCCGGCCAATTTCAGGTCCTTGCCGATATGCTCGGTCGCGGCTCGGCAGGCATCGACGAATTCCTTCGCGAACGCCACCTTGCCGAGCGTAAATTCCGCCGTGGCGGCTTTCGGTCCCAAGTCGCCGATCCGGGACGCCAGGTTCCGGTACGCGGGCAGGATGCCCTTAGGCACCAGCCGCTGCTCGAATTCAGCAAACGTCTCGGCGTCGGTTGCCGGATCAACGCCCTCGGTAACCAACAAGGCTTTGACCGCCGCGAGAACCGCGCGATAGGCCTTGTTGACGGAGATCGCATATTGGTGCTTATCAGCCAACAGCGAGGCCTGATACAGCTCCTGTTCGGCTTCCAGCATGCGATTGTCGATCATCTCGAGGGCCCCTCCGGCGCATTCGCCCGGTCCGAGGTCCTCCAACACGAACTCCTCTTCGCCCTCCCAATCGTAATAATAGGTCGGGTCCTCTTCGAACGAGGGAACGATCGTATAGGGAATCAATTCATCCTTCAGCTTGGCCTTGCCGACACGCGCGATAAACGCAGGCAGCCCTTCTCCCGGTTGACGGTCGCGCCGATAGACGGCGATCAGGTGGGAGACCGCGGCTGGGACGTTCTTCGCCGGCAGCTTGACAGTCATCTGCCCGATCTTGGCCGTGCCGTTCACCTGCCCGCCGAGGTGGAGTTCGTAGTGCGGGGCCACGTGCTCGCCGATACGCTTGCCGACGCCGTGCAACCCGATCGTTGCGATGTGATGTTGCGCGCAGGAATTGTGGCATCCGCTGATCTTGACGCTGACACCCTTCAGGTCATCGGGGACGCGGCCGGGCGGAAAGATCTCCGCCATGGCCCTGGCCAGTCCTTTCGAAGAGGTGATACCCAGGCCGCACGTGTCCGTACCTGGGCAGGCGACGATGTCTTCCACCGAGTCGGCTCCCGGATCAGCCAATCCGTGGGCGGCCAGGTCTTCGTAGAACTCTTGCAGTCGCGCTTCGGGTACCCACCGGATGATCATGTTCTGATTGACGGTGGTTCGGATGTTGCCGTTCGAATACGCCTCGGCCAGGTCGGCCAAGACGTACATCTGCGATGTGGTGAGATCGCCCATCGGGAGCTTGATCAGCGCCGCGACATAACCCGGTTGTTTCTGCCTGATCGCGTTAGTCCGCCTCCAGGTCTCGAAGGGAGTCTCCCCGAGAGACCCGTTGCCGTTGCCTGGCCCGATGGCCCGGGTCGGCATGATGAGAGGGACCGGATCGTCCTGGTGCGACAACAGCTTGATCGGCTCGTGGACAGGACGGTTGTAGCCCATCGCGGCGTAGGCCTCCTCCCATCGCCGCTTGAACTCCTCGAAGCCGAGTTTGTCGATGACAAATTTCATCCGGGCCTTGTGCCGGTTCTTGCGGTTGCCGAGGGTGTCGAAGACCTTGATCACCGCCTCGATCGAGGGGATGAGTTCGTCCATGGAAACGAACTCCCGCAGCACGTGAGCCAGGCGGGGCGTCGAACCCAGCCCTCCGCCGACGGACATGCGGAAGCCGACGGTTCCGTCCTCTTTCTTCGCGGCAAGCAAGCCGATATCGTGGATCGGTGTGAGCGCACAATCGTGTGGGCACCCCGAAAATGCGATCTTGAACTTCCGCGGCAAGCTCTGGTTCAGCGGATTGCGAAGGAGATGCAGGGCGACGGTCTTGGCATAAGGCGTCACGTCGAAGATTTCGCCTTGGCACACGCCGGCCAAATGGCAGGCGGTCACGTTCCGCACGGTGTTGGCGCAGGCCTCGCGGGTGGTGAGCCCTACCTCCGCGATCTTCCGCATCATGGTTGGGACGTCTTCGAGCGAGACAAAATGGAGCTGGAGGTCCTGCCGGGTCGTGACGTGGCCCACGCCGGTGGCATACTGGTCGGCAATCTCTCCGATTCGTCTGAGCTGGTTCGCGGTGAGACCGCCGAACGGAATCTTGATCCGGAACATCTGGACGCCGGGCTGCCTCTGGCCGTAAATCCCATGTTGCAGGCGGAACGGCTTGAAAAGATCGCCTGAGAGTTCGCCGCTCAGGACTCGGTGAGCTTCCGCTTCAAAGGCTTCAATCTCCTCCAGAATCTCGGGAGGGATCGGCGCAGTTTGGATCTCTGGCGGAGAAGTCGCTCGGGATACGCTCATAAAGAAACCTCTTTTTTTCTCCCGGACTCGGCCTCCTACAGCGAAGCCGCGTCAGTCTATCGATTCCTTGCGTCTCAGATGTGATACATCAATGCGTTCTGCTGCTCGAGTTCGCGGTGTCGATCGACCAGTTCCTTCAGTGTGACACTGGCCAGGACGCTCAATTCCGCCTGCTTGACACGGTCCCAAACATGCGCCAGCAGCGACTCCTGCCTATGGTTCTGCCTCGAGAGATGGCTGACTACCCGGTCGCGCTGCGGGCCGATCGGGCCGTCCAGCGCCTCCAGAATTTCAGCCAACGACAGCTCCGCCGGTTTCTTGCTCAGCATGTATCCGCCTTGGGCACCTCGGAGACTCGTGACCAGACCGGCTTTTTTCATCGCGTTCAACACTTGCTCGAGAAAGCGGGCCGGAATGCTCTGCCTCCTGGCGATCGACTTGGCTTGAACCGGCGCATTTCCATTATGAATCGCCAGGTCCAGGGCAGCCATGATGGCGTAGGTGGCCTTGAGCGAAACCTTCATGTTGAGTATTCCGATAGGAATTCCGGGAACCGATCTCTTTTATTACACCTGGGAGGATAGTGTCAAGTCGGTTCCGCTGCGCGTATTGACCGACCTTACCGAAAGACCGGTCGCCGCAGATGTCCACTTGGCCGATGCCAAGGCTCAGTGAAGAGCCTGGAGGCCGAGGGTCTTTTGCTCCCGCTATCGATCCTGGTTTGGAGAGACCGAAAGCGAGGCGCGCCTTTAAAAAATTCTCTGCCTGTCGAGTTCGACGCACTCACGACAAGAAGAAGAAAGCGGAGACGAATCGTCTCGGATTCTCCCGTTTGTGGCTCCAGGTTTGCTGTGTGGTGATCGCTTAGTCGCCCGTTGATCTCACGGACTTCCTTCAGGGTCAAGAGTGAGACTCCTCTGGTCCTCCCGCTCAATGCGACGTTGGCAAAGAATCTGTCCGGCAATTGCCGGGTCCTGCGAGATGTTTTCTCACCGATCCCTGCGAAACGTTTAGTAGAGCGGCCGTTCGGCTATTCGCTGCGCAATTTCACAATTGACATCGTCTCACCTCTAGGGTAATAATCGCGCCCTCTTCTTCTCATCCTCTTTTCTTCGCTGGTGCCTTCATGTCGTTTCGGTCGTCGTCCTTGAGCATTCTTCTTCTTAGCGCCGACCATGATGTCCACGTCCAGTTCAAGCAAGCCTTCAGGGAGGCGACGATCACGGCGGCGAAGGACGCAGCCGCGCTCACCAAGGAGGCTGCCAAGCGTCCCTTCGACATCGTGGTGCTGGAAGCCAAACGGGGAACATTGGGCGAACTGACCGAATTGCAGCAGGCTATTGATCCGTCCAGAACTCTGGTGCTGGCGGGTTCCCGCCATGCGCTCAAGCGCGCCTCCAAATTGATTCGGAGGATGGTCAACGGTTACTCCTACCCAGGCGGTGCCGGTCAGGAGTTGTCGCTCGAGGGTTACATCGAGTCGAAGATGGGTGACTTCGTCAGGAGCATGCGAAACGGGTCGGCCCGGAACCTGCATCCCATGCTCATGTCGGCGGTGGAGCGTCCGTTGATCGCATTGGCGCTGAAAGAGACGAAGGGCAACCAGATTCAGGCAGCGGAACTGCTGGGCTTGAACCGGAACACCCTGCGCAAGAAGATTATGGACCTCCGCATTCCGGTCAAACGGCGACGCAGGCAACGATCCCGTTCCCTCTAGGAAGCTGTTGAAGAACCATTTTGGCGCCCCGGACACGCATGAGTGCTGGAGATCGAGGACGGGATGAGAATAGCCTGCAGGATGTGCAAAAAGGCCGTCCAGCGCGGCCGCAGCGAGCGAAGAGGCGAGCGTACTCTTTGCGGTACGTTGAGCCTCTGAGCGACGCGAGAACAAAGCTGGCGGGCTTTTTCAACATCCTGCTAGGCGAGGCGGCTCGATGTGTTTCGTCGCGTTATAGGGTCGTGCGCGAGGCGAGAAGGGACCGAGAATCGGTTCTCAATCCATCCATCAAGCAAGGAGGAATGCGATGACCAAAGAGGAGTTGATCGCCAAAATGGCGGCGTCGGCCGGCATCACCAAAGTCGCTGCGGGCAATGCGCTGGCGGCGTTCACCGGAGCCGTCACCTCATCGCTGAAGAAAGGGCAGCGGGTCAGTCTGGTGAACTTCGGCACCTTTACGGTGGCGAAGCGCAAAGCGCGCGTGGGGCGCAATCCACGGACCGGGGAAACGCTCAAGATCCCGGCGGCCCGTGTCCCGAAATTTTCGGCGGGCAAGACGCTGCGGGCTGCGGTCAAATAAGTTTGCTGATCGTCGAACGGCACCGATTTGAGTCAACGCAGAAAAGGCGGCCGCCTGACTCCGGTGGCCGCCTTTTCTGCGTTGGTTTCCTTGACAGTCCTGGTCGGGCTATATTAGCATGCCGCGCTCGGACGATAGGCGCGTAGCTCAGGGGGAGAGCGCTACCTTGACACGGTAGAGGTCGACGGTTCAAGACCGTCCGCGCCTACCATCCGACGGATGGCATCCGGCCACAAGGTGCGGTCGGGGTGCCTTTCTTGTTTCTGGGGCAGGCAATGACCTTACGCCTGATTTGCGTCACTCTGCAGGACGGCACCAAAAAAGAAGTCCCGGCCGGCTGTACCATAGGAGAAGCCCTGGTTCGCACCGGTGTGCCCCTGGGACCGGAGATTCTGGCGGCGAAAGTCAACGGCCAACCGGTCGATTTGGATCGAGTTCTCGCGGAGGACGCAACGATCGAGCCTCTTACATTTGACTCTCCCGAAGGAAGGGAGGTCTATCGTCACAGCAGCACCCATATCATGGCCCAGGCGGTGAAAGAAGTCTTTCCGAGCGCGCAATTGACGATCGGTCCGGCCATCGAAGACGGCTTCTATTATGACTTCGCCTTCGAACGCCCGTTCACGCCGGAGGACTTGGAAAAGATTGAAGCCCGGGCGCTGGAGATCATCAAAGCCGATAAGCCCTTCAAGCGGATGGAAATGCCGAAACAGCAGGCCATTCAGTTTTTCCGCGAACGGGGCGAGCAGTATAAGGTCGAAATGATCGAGGGGTTCGAGGACCAAACCATCTCGTTGTACAGCCAGGGAGAGTTCCTCGATCTGTGTCGAGGACCGCACCTGCCGTCAACCGGCCGAGTCGGGGCGCTGAAGGTGCTCTCCAGCGCCGGAGCCTACTGGCGCGGGGACGAACGAAACCCGATGCTGCAGCGCATCTACGGCACGTCCTTTCCCACTCAGGCGGAGCTGGACGCGTATCTGGCTCGACTCGAAGAGATCAAGCGCCGGGACCATCGCAAGCTCGGGAGAGAGCTCGGCCTGATCACTATCCAGGATGAAATTGGGCCGGGCCTCGTGCTCTGGCACCCCAAGGGCGCGCTGATTCGCCTGCTGATCGAGAATTTCTGGCGGGAACAGCACCTGCGGAACGGGTACGAGTTGGTCTACTCGCCGCATGTCGCGCGGTTGGATCTTTGGCGGACGAGCGGACACGTCGACTACTATCGCGACAACATGTTCGCACCGATGAAGGTCGAGGGTAGCGAGTATCAGCTCAAACCGATGAACTGCCCGTTCCATATCATGATCTACAAGTCTCACCTGCGCAGCTACAGGGACCTGCCGATCCGCTACGGAGAATTGGGCACGGTCTATCGGTACGAGCGGACCGGCGTGCTGCACGGACTGCTGCGCGTGCGGGGATTCACGCAGGACGACGCGCACCTGTTCTGCCGTCCGGATCAGATCGAGGCGGAGGTCGGTCGGGTATTGGACTTCACATTTTTCATGTTGCGGACCTTCGGGTTTTCGGCGTTCGAGGTCTATCTTTCGACCAGACCGGAGAAGGCCGTGGGATCCGAGGAAAAGTGGGCGCAGGCCACCGCCGCGCTGGAAGCGGCGCTCAAAGGGCGGGGAGTGGCGTACCGGATCGATCCGGGGGAAGGAGTGTTTTACGGGCCCAAGATCGATATCAAGATCAAGGACGCTCTCGGCCGATCTTGGCAATGCTCCACGGTCCAGGTGGACTTCAACAACCCCGAGCGATTCCAGTTGGTCTATACGGGCGAAGACGGCAAGCCTCACCAGCCGATCATGATTCATCGAGCACTGATGGGCTCCATCGAACGCTTCTTCGGCATTCTGATCGAACATTACGCCGGGGCGTTTCCGGTCTGGCTGGCTCCCGTGCAGGCGATCGTCCTGTCGATTACCGACAAGCACCGCGAGTACGCCGTCAGCGTGCTGAACCAATTGAGGGCCGCCGGCTATCGGGCGGAGGCGGACTTGCGGAACGAGAAGGTGGGTTTCAAGATCCGCGAAGCGGAGAAGGCGAAGATTCCGTACATGCTCGTCGTGGGCGACCGGGAAATGCAGAGCGGCACGGTGTCGGTCCGCGGCCGAACCGGGTCGAACCTCGGGAGCATGAGCGTCGCCGCCGTGCTTGATCTGCTTCGAGGCGAGGCGGTTCAACCCGCACAGATGATCACAAACTGATTAAGAGAGGTGGCCTATCGTACCTAAGCTTCGCGTCAATAGGGAGATCAGGGTCCGAGAAGTTCGGGTGATCGGGCCGGACGGCGAACAATTGGGCATCATGCTCACGCCGGACGCCTTCAGGCAGGCTCAAGAGATGGGATACGATCTGGTGGAGGTGGCGCCGACTTCACAGCCGCCGGTCTGCCGGATCATGGATTACGGAAAGTACAAGTATGAATTGAGCAAGAAGGAACACCAGAGCCGTCGCCATCAGAAATCCACCCAGGTCAAAGAGATCAAGCTCAGACCGCGAACCGACAAGCACGATTTGGAGATCAAGATTCGTCAGATCAAGGGCTTCCTGGCCGAAGGCAACAAGACCAAAGTCACCCTGACGTTCCGGGGCCGCGAAATGGCGAATCAAGAGATGGGACGGGCCGTGATCAACACGGTGATCGAACGGTTGGCGGATTCGGGAACCATCGAGTACGCGCCGCGCATGGAAGGCCGCAGTCTCATCATGATCGTCGCGCCGAAGAGTTGAGATGGACGCTCGGCCGATCGGCCGGAGAGGACCACCAGGAGCGCGTTCCGACCTTGGGTCGGTTGAGTTGAGAGCCGGCGGTTGATGGCTGAACGCTCGAAAGGGATAAACACCATGGCCACGCAGAAACTGAAGACACATTCGGGAGCCAGCAAGCGTTTCAGTCGCAGCGGCACCGGCAAAGTGATGAGGAGAAAATCAGGGCGGCGCCATTTGCTGACCGGCAAGGCTCGCACCCGCAAACGACGCTTGAAGGGCGTGACGACGATCGAGAAGGCCGCGGCACGCACGGCGAGCCGGCTTCTCCCCTATACCTGACGGAGAGGTTCACGGGATTCACCTGAAATCGACTGAAAGGAGCGTAGGCGATGCCCCGCGCAAAAGGCGGACCCAAGACCAGGCAGCGACGAAAGAAGAGACTGAAGTTAGCGAAAGGGCAATACGGCGCCAAGAGCCGCTTGTTCCGCACGGCGACGGAATCGGTGGACAAGGGTCAGGTGTACGCCTATGTCGGCCGAAGAAAACGAAAGCGGGACTTCCGCAAGCTCTGGATCGCGCGCATCAGCGCCGCAACGCGCCTCCAAGGGTTGACGTACAGCCGCTTCATGAACGCGCTTCGCAAAGCCAATATCCTCCTGGATCGCAAGGTGCTTTCCGACATGGCGATCAAGGATCCGGCGGGCTTTGAGAAGTTGGTCGGGGTGGCTAAACAGCAAGCGGCGGCGGGCGCCTGAACGAGCGATCCTTCCTCGCTGTCGGTTGTTCGACGGCTCGGAAAGTCGCGCCCGGGATCGCCGACGGCGAGCGAACGTTACTCCTCTCTTCCCGCCAGTCGATTCACTTCCAGCTCGAACGCCACTACGGGGACGCTCACCTGCCAGCGCTCCAGCACTTCGGGATGGAGCTCCCCGACCAGCCCCAGCGCCTGTCCCCCCGACACGATCCGACCGACCCGGCCCTCCAGGAACGACGGATGGCTCAAAGGTTCCAAGGCGTAGGGCCGGTCGAGATAGAACAGCAGCAGGTCCAGGCAGGAGTGGATTTCTGAGAAGTTCGCTCCGGCATGGGCGATGAGGGCCCCAAGCGCCACCAGCGTACGCGAGCCCGTCTCCTGTTTCTGGTCGGGCACCGCGGTTTCACCGACTTCGAACAGCCGATGCGGGTAGAAGGCGCGGCCGGAAGCGGCCTCGACGCGGAGCAGCGAGGGTGTGATCCACTGCCGCAGGCAGGCGAAACTCTGCGACATCACGTTCTCCACCTCGACGACCTTGTCCCATTCGGTGTCGCTCAGGCGCATGTTCGCGCACAATTCCTGACGTGAGGCCATGATATTCGAGATGATTTCCTGAAATCCCATCCCGATCATGAGGTCTCGCACCCTGTCGGATGCCTGTTCCAGACGGGACAGACCTCCCACGGTAAACTGCGAGGGCATCACCGGCGCAAACCGGTTATAGCCTCTGCTGATCGCGACATCTTCGACCACGTCCACGGCGTGCATCAGGTCATGGCGATAGGGGGGAAGCCGCACCACAACCTTGTCCCGCGCCCTCGAGATCCTGTAGCCGTAGGCCTCCAGGACCTGGCCGATCTCCTGCGAGCCCAGCGGCTGCCCGAGCGCGGCTTCGATCGCCTTCACCTGAATCGTTCGGGCTTTTCCGAAATCTTTGGGTGTGGTCACGGTCTTGCCTAGAGGCGTCTTGTACGGATACGTCACTTCGACCGGCTTGATCACGGCGCCGCGATCGGCCAGATTGACGGCGAGAATGTTCAGCGTCAGCACCACCATCAACAGGTCGGTTCCCGTCACCTCAACGAACAACTCGCGGTCCCCGACCTGAACTTCGCCGATCTCCCGGCTGTTGATGATCGGGGGGAAGGACAGAACTTGTCCCGTGGCGTCCAGAAGCAGCGGGACCCGATCGTGGCCGGCAAGGATCGACCCGTATTCCAATCCCTTGGGATGGACGAGCAGGATTTCCCTGAGGGTCATCTTGGATTCCAGCCCCAACGGGGTAAAGCTCACATCCTCCGGCTTCACCAGATCGTACATGACGGGAAAGACGATGCGAGGAAGTCGATAGAGGCCGATCGAGATCGTCCGTCGTTTGCGTCCGAAAATATCCGCGAGTTTTTCCTGGGTTTGGATCAACTGGGCCAAGCCTTCGTCGGTCACCTCATAGCCGCTGGCCGTACAGGCCGCGACAAAGGGACGGACCAACTCCAGGCCGGACGAGACGATAAGGCGATGCTTGGGGCGCCGGGTCGGGAAGAAGCATGGATAGGCCGGCGCGCGGCCGCGGAGCTTGATTCTGATCTGGCGGGCAATTCCTTCGCAACACCACAGGTCAGGCCTGTTGCTGTCCTGCAACTCGATCCGTAGCTCGCCCGTCTCGGCGTTCTGGCCCTTCAACTCGCCCTTCACCAAGGGCAGCCAGGCCTCCATTTGTTCCGTCGTGATGGGTCGGCGGGTTTTGCCCGGCCCGGCGATTAACTGCTCAAGGTCCTGACGGTTGATGGAGATCGTCGGCATATTCTTGCGCGATAGGTCATTTGGCTTTTCTGATTCGTTTGGCTGGGAACCAGATGAATCAGACCAGCCAGACGAACCGTTTCAAAACCTTCCCCGTGTCGTCCTGATCAGCTCCAAATCGGCGGTGAACAGATCGCGGATGTCGTGGATACCCAGCGCGACCATGGCCATGCGGTCGAGGCCCAAGCCCCAAGCGATCACCGGCACCGTGACACCCAATGGCAGGGTGACTTCCGGCCGAAGCAGGCCGGCGCCGCCCAATTCCATCCACCCCAAACGTGGGTGCCGGACATGCAGCTCGACCGACGGTTCGGTGAAGGGGAAGTACGCCGGCAGAAATTTGCTCTCTTTCGCCTGCGCGACTTCCCTGGCAAAGAGGTCGAGCAGGCCGAGCAAGGTCCGGAAATTGATATCCTCACCCAACACGATTCCTTCTACTTGAAAAAAGTCGGTGGCGTGCGTCGCGTCGACCGCATCGTACCGAAAACAGCGGGCGATCGAAAAATACTTGCCCGGGACGGAGGGGTTGGAAGCCAGCGTTCTGGCGGATACGGCGGTTCCTTGGCTCCGGAGAACCAGCCGCAGCGTGCGCTCCATGTCGAAACGATATCCCCACCCGGTCGACCCGGTTTTGCCCCCGGACTCATGGGTCGCCGCCACCCGAGCCCGAAGCCTTCGGTCCTGCGGATTGTCCGAACGGGCATGGGTCGGTTCCTTGACAAAATAGACATCATGGATGTCCCGAGCCGGATGGAACTGCGGCATGAACAGGGCGTCCATGTTCCAAAATTCAGTCTCGACCAGCGGGCCGCGCATCTCCTGGAAACCCATGCTGACGAGTTTGTTCTTGACCAAATCGAGAAACTCCCGGTACGGATGCCGCTTGCCGGCGGCGACCCGGGGGGGCCGCAGACTGATGGTATATTTTCTGAACCGTTTGGTGCGCCAAGCCCCGTCTTTCAGCAACTCGGGCGTCAATTGCGAGACCTCCTCCACCGCGCCCCGTCGCGCGATCAGTCCGGCGGCCTGCTCGCCCGTCGGGGTCAGGCGGTAGGATCTGGCCACGCGCTCGTCGATCCGGAACGGCTCGCGGGCATTGCCGCGCTTCACGGCATGCTGTTGGATGACCCGGCGCAAGGCGTCCGGAAACGCGTCGAGCTCGCGGGAGCCCCCCCGCAATTGCTGCAGTATTGTCCGCAGCGCTTCCGCGGTCGGACTGGGCCGGCCGGTGGCCTCGATGCAGCCGCCCTGGACGATCAACACGGCTCCTTCTTTTTTCAGGCAGCCGATCGCACCGCTGATCTCGCTCGGCTCCAATCCTTCCCATGATTGAATATCCTGAATCGTCAGCCGCCTGCCGCTCTCGGCGGCCTCGCGGGCAGCCGAAAGGATGCGCTCGATGGGGGCGGAGTGCTCGAAGTAGTGCTCGCCGAGTTTCGTGAGCGAGACCACCGGCGTGACCGTTTCTGACTCAACGACGATCAGGTCCTTGGTCAGCAGCCATTCGATGGCCATGCTTAATTGCGACGCGTCTAGCCCGGTCGCCTGCGCGATCTGTTCGATCCGCAGGACCGACCCGCTCGGCGGCTGCCCGAACGCCGTGAGGACCCTGATTTCGAGCGGATGCAGGCTGTCGATCAGAGAGGAGATATCCACCAGGCCTCGCTTACCGGTGCACCGACACGGTCTGTGGGTTTCTCGGGAGAGACGCGGAATGCCCGGCGGCGCGCAACGCGGCGATGACGGCCCCATAGTCGTTGGCGGAGAAGATGGCCGACCCGGACACGAGAATATCCGCGCCGGCCTGAATGATCTGACCCGCATTGTCCGGTTTCACTCCGCCGTCGACTTCCAGCGCCGCCGGGCTCTTCACGCGATCGATGAGCTGCCGGGCTTGCGCGATCTTCTGCAGCGAAGAAGGGATGAATTGCTGCCCGCCGAAACCGGGATTCACCGACATGATCAGGATCAGATCGGCGTCGCCGGCGATCTCTTCCAAGAGACCGATCGGGGTCGCCGGATTCACGGAGACGCCGGCCTTCACACCGCGTTCCTTGATCGACTGGACGGTGCGGTGAAGATGCGGGCAGGTCTCGACATGGACGGTCAGGTAATCGGCCCCTGCTTCGGCGAATTCCGCAACGAATGCTTCCGGATTGGTCATCATGAGATGGACGTCGAGCGGGAGTTTCGTCACTTTCCGCAGCGCCTCCACAATAGGGGGGCCGACCGTCAGGTTGGGGACGAAGTGTCCGTCCATCACGTCGACGTGGAGCAGATCGGCGCCGCCTCGCTCGACGCGCGCGATTTCATCGGCCAGCCGGGCGAAGTCTGCGGAAAGTATGGACGGCGCGATACGGATCGGATGACGACTCATGAGGCGACTCTCCGCAGACGGGCGGCAAAGAAGACGTCCATGGAATGCTCGTTGAACATCGTGGAGAAATCTCCCCGGCTGGTCAACAGCGGGAGGCCGGTTGGGGGCATCCATGGCCCCACGCCTTCACGTCGAAACTCGGCGCGGGCTTCGCAGAACTGCTCGACGACCTGTTCGTTTTCTTCGGGTTCGGTCGAGCACGTACTATAGACCAACACCCCGCCGGGCCGCAAGAGAGCGCTGACCGCCTCCAGGATTTCGCGTTGCAACCTTTGGTGCCGTTGAAGCGCCGCGGCCTGCTTCCGCCATTTCCCCTCCGGATGGCGCCGCAAGACACCGAGCCCGCTGCACGGGACATCCAGCAGGATACGGTCGAATGGCGCGTTGAACGGCAGCGTCCGAGCGTCTCTTCCATGTCCCCGCTTCCCGGACGTCAAGGTGAGTTCTCTGGCATCGGCCACGAGCGACCGGACGATCGACACGCCCAGGCGTCGACAATTGTCTTCCATTCTGCGGACCCGTTGCGGACTCCGGTCCACGGCCACGATTTCGCCTTGATTCCGCATCAGGGCGGCCAGATGGGTGGTTTTTCCGCCGGGCGCGGCGCAGGCGTCAAGCACGCGTTCGCCCGGTTGCGGGTCGAGCAACAACGGAATCAATTGGCCGGCCTCGTCCTCGACATAAAACGCGCCGTCGCAGAATCCTGGCAACTCCGTGACTGAGCCGCACTTCTCGAGCACGATCCCGACGGGGCTGACGGCGGTCGCGCGAGCGTCGACCCCGGCTTGAGCGAGCCGCTCGATCAGCGCTTCCCGACTCGCGCGCAGGGTATTGGCGCGGATGGTGAGCGGGGGAATCTCGCTCACGGCGCGGCACAGCCGTTCGGCTTGGATCGGGCCGAACCGCTCCAGCCAGCGCTGGATCAACCACTCCGGGCAGGAATACCGGACGGCCAGCGCGGCGACCGGTACGGCCGCCGGGTCGGGCCAGGCGGGCTTTGGAGTGCGGAGCAGGGTTCGCAGGACGGCGTTGACGAATCCGCTCCAATCGCGACCGAGCTTCGCGTGGAAGGGCTTCACGATCTGCACGGATTCGTGGACCGCCGCGGAATCGGGAATTTTATCCAGATAGAACAGTTGATAGGCGCCCAGGCGCAGCGCCGTCTTCACGACGACGGGGAGCCGTTCGATCGGACGATCCATGACTTGCGTCAATCGCCAATCGATCGTACCTCGTCGGCGGAGCACGCCGTAGATGAGCTCGGTGGCCAAAGCCCGTTCGCGAGAGTCCGGGCGGACTTGTCGAAGCGCATCGCTCAGGGCTTCATCCGCCGGGGTTTCCCTCCGCTCCGTCTCGATTAGCGCGTGGAGCGCGATCACTCTGGCGCTTGGCTGGGAACGAGAATGAGGAAGTCGCGACGATCCATAGCCGAGATCGGATTTCGCCTTCATGCGTTCCGTATCGACGGTCCTCTCACCGTTCAGCTTTCGGACCTGCCCCTAGCACCTGCCCCGGCGAGAGTTGATGGCCGGCGAGGAATTGGGCTGCGGTCATGCGCCGGCTGCTAGCCGGTTGGATTTCCGTGATGGAGAGCAGTCCATCTCCCGTCGCAACCAGGATAGCCTCCTTCGTGAGCCTGATGATCGTACCGGGAAGGGCCTTGTCGGTCTGTCCGTCCTTGGCGGTGGCTTTCCAGATCTTCCATAGTTCTTCGTCAGCGAACGTGTAGGCTCCTGGCCAGGGAGCCAGGCCGCGGATACGATTGGCAATTTCGACGGCAGGGCGGGTCCAGTCGATCAACCCATCTTCTTTCTTCAGCAACGGAGCCAGCGTCGCTTGGGCGTGATCCTGCGGACGAGGCACCAGCGTTCCGGCCTTCAATCGACGCAACGTCTCCACCAAAAGCCTGCCGCCGACGTGGGCCAGCTTGGCAGAGAGCGTGCCGGCCGTATCGTCAGGCTCGATAGGCACCGCCTCCTGCAAGAGGATCGCGCCGGTATCCATGCCTTCATCCATCAACATCGTCGTGATACCGGTCTCTCGCTCGCCGTTGATGATGGCCCACTGGATCGGCCCGGCGCCGCGATACTTCGGAAGCAGCGAGGCGTGAACGTTGATGCAGCCCTTCGAGGGGAGGTTCAGAATCGCCGGCGGGAGGATCCTGCCGAAGGCAGCCACGGCGATCAGATCCGGCTGCCAGCTTTTCAATGCATCGAGAAACGCCGGGTCCTTCATCTTGACCGGTTGGAGCACCGGCAGGCCTTCGCGTTGGCACACCAGTTTGACGGGCGACGGCGTGAGCGCGCGGCCTCGGCCCTTGGGTCGATCGGGCTGAGTGACGACGCCGACCACCGTGTCTTCGGACTTCAGCAGCGCCTCCAGCGATGGAACGGCAAACTCCGGCGTGCCCATGAACACGATACGCATGGCGAGCCTTTAACACGACATCGGAGGGAAATCAACCCGACTTGGTCGCGCGGGCCTTGCCTTGACTTCACCGGGACCGCTTGTTAGTATCCGCCCGCGGGGTGGAGCAGTCTGGTAGCTCGTTGGGCTCATAACCCAAAGGTCGAAGGTTCAAATCCTTCCCCCGCAACCAGCTTTCCCTCCGAATTGTCTTGCCCTGCCGGGACCACCGGCTGGGCTTTTTGTCAGTCTTCTCATTCTCACCATGCGCTCAGCTCAGACCGCAAAATCCGAAAACCAGACATTGGAGACATGAGACGCCTGCTCCGAGGATCACACGATCCACAAGCTCTCTTGGCAGATGGCGACAGTCGAGTTCGTTTTTTTGCGGGAGAGAAAGAGAGGAAAAGGAGAAAGTTCTACAGACCCTCTTGGGAACTCGAAAAAATGAAGGAACCCACAAAGGGCTGTTGACTTTGGAGGCCCAGGCACGATATCTAGTGCACAGTTGCCAACCGAACACGTCGGATGCAGCGCACGTCCGAAACCACTCATTGGCCCCGTTCCCATCATCGTAGAAAGGAGGTGACAACCCTTGCGGTTATGAGGCAGGGTCTGTCCGCATCCGATGCGAGACCGGACAGACCATTCGGATGGTAGGCGATCAGCGTGTTCAGATCAAAGGCGCAGCGGATTCGATCGTGGTTCATTAACTTTTCTTTGGAGAGGTGACAATGGAAGACCTGGTGATCGAGGAAGAAGGCACGTCATCCGCACTCAAGATTACGCTCGGAGACTTTCTGATTTTCATTAACTGGATGAACCAGACTGAGAAGGCCTTGGAGCGCGGAGAGGCGCTTCCGCCGATGCCGGAGCTGGATTCGGGAAAAGTGAAAGGCTGGATTCAACTGGTGCAGCGTCTGGAGGACCGGTTCCGGCGGAGCGAAGAGAAGAAACTGGCGTTGGAGGCCAATGTCATCGCGCAAGAAGCGCAGCTCGGGCAGTTGCTCGCGCATCTGCACGCCAACATCGCCTCGTTGTACGAGAACCTCGGTCAAGCGGAAAAAGCCCAAGAAGTCCGGAGGAGAGCGGAGGCGCTGCACTGCAGCTAAGCCCGGGGCTGGCCAGTCCGTGCGTCTCCCGGCAGCGAGATCTGCCCGGTGTGCCTCTATTGCCCGGTCAGGTTTCCGCCGGGAGCGCGCACGCGTTCTTCATGTATTGAGAGCTCCGGGTGGATCGCCGGAGTGGTGCGTTTCTCTCTGTCATCTGATCTTGCAGGTGTAGAGAGAGGGTCGAGAACCTCCTTGCTTTCTTCTCTCCGTCTCCACGTCACTTCCAAAGCGGGTGCACTTTCCAGTCGGACATCTCGATCACCCATTCGTGCAGTCGCGCGGCGGAATCAATTTGCCAATTTGCTTGGTGGCAGAGGAGCTCGCAGTATACTGATTACCGTATCAATGAATTTTGACCGGTAGCCACCGCAGTGGAGGCTTCGGCGACCGTCGCGGGAGACAGAGCATTCTTGAGCGCGCCGGTGCCTCCGTGAGGGCCAGCTATGGTCAGGGTGCTGCTGATCGAAGACAACCCGGTCGACGCCCAACTCACTCAGGATATTCTTGCGGAATGGGCTGCCGATCGATTTGACCTGACGCGTGTCGGGACCCTCGGTGAAGGGTTGGCACGCCTGGCGCGCGACCGATTCGACGCCGTCCTGCTCGATCTCTCCCTTCCGGATGCGCAGGGACTCCACACCGTGACCCAGGTTCTGGCGACCAGCCCCGGCATTCCGATCGTCGTGCTCACCGGCTATGACGACCAGGAACTCGCGCTTCAAGCCGTTCAACAAGGTGCCCAGGATTACCTTGTCAAGGGCCAGGCGCAGGCCGATTTGCTGTCGCGGGCGATCCGTTATGCGATTGAGCGGAAACGAACTGAGGAGCGGCTAACCTATCTCGCGCAATACGATCAGTTGACCGGCCTGGTCAATCGCACACTCTTCAGGGACCGGCTTCTCCTGGCTCTGGCGCGGAGCAAGCGTAAACAGCAACCGTTGGGGTTGATGCTGTTGGATCTGGATCGGTTCAAAGCCGTGAATGACACGTGTGGCCATGATGCGGGCGACCAGTTGCTCAAAGCCGTCGCAGATCGGTTCAGGGGTTGCGTGCGCGAGGTAGACACGGTCGCCCGGATGGGCGGAGACGAATTTGCCATGATTCTGGAGGGAGTCTCCGGCGAGCAGGATATCGTGACGGTCGCCCAGCGCATTGTGCAGGCCATCAGCGAGCCGTTTTTGATCGACGGGCAGCCTCAGTCCGTCGGTGTCAGCATCGGGATCACCGTCTATCCCCAGGATGACCAGAGCGTTGACGAACTGCTGAAGCACGCGGACGCCGCCATGTACCGCGCGAAGCAGCGGGGCGGCAACACTTTCCAGTTTCACCCGATCGACGAGAACCGCCCCTTCACTGTTTCCTCTTCCCAAGGCCGGCAACCGCAAGCCTGATTACGCGGGCGCCGAAACCGACCTACCGACCGATCTCGGCCAGGGGTTTATCGGTCACGAAGAGTGCGCCGCGCGGGTTGGGTTCCAGCACATTGGAAGCGAGCAGGTGGTCACCCCCCGGGGTCGGCCGACACTCCGGCGTCATGACCATTCCCCAATGCTGATTGTTCCGGCAGGTGTTGTCGAGGACGAGGGCCTCGGCGTGATGAAACAGGAGGATGCCACTCAGCATGTTCTCCCGGCAGAGGTTGCGGACGAAGTCGGGACGGGTGCCAGGATCCCGAACCGCCAGGCCGAAATGGTGATTGTCGAAGCACCGGTTGTGCGCCACGCGAGGGCAGGCTCCGGCGAACACGAACACCCCGGATTCACGGTTCCGGCACACTTCGTTGTCGAGAAAGGCCGGCCGGCAGTTGGGACCATAGATGACCACGCCCGAGAGAATGCCCTCGGTCGCGCGGCATTGGGTGATCGTGCAGGACGACTCGAGAATGTTCATCGCCGCATTCTGATCGCTGCCGACATAACGGAACGTGATACCACTGATCCGGCCTGAGGGGACGCGCTGCAGATACAGCGGGCCCCCGCGACGACTGAAAATGTGCACAAGGTCGCGCCCCGCCCCGATCAGCCATATAGGACGGTCGGCGATGAAGAGCTTGTCTTCATAGGTGCCCGGACGGACGAAGACTTGATCCTGTGGTCCGGCCTCCTTGAGGGCCTCGCTGGGCCTCTTATAGGCGCGGGGGTCCTGGGCGTCCACGATGAGCGTTCTTCCGCCAGCGGGATTCAGAGGAGGATCGTGCAGGACAAACCCTTCTGCGCCCGATGAAGGCTGCCCGTGCTCCTGGTGGCTCGGCTGCGTCGGTTCCAAGGCCTGAACCGTGGAGAGAAGCCCCTCGCACGAGCAATTTCGCGTCAACGGAACGAGCGGGCATTATTTCGGCCACCTCTGACGAAGTCAAGCGGGCGCATGTCGGCGTGAGTCCCCGACGGCTTCAGGAGACACAGGCGTACAACTCTGTCGAGCGGTGTCGGGAAAGGTTGGATGCGCCGATGTCTCCTTTCCGCCCCGTTTCCGACCGGTTTCGCGTCGATGACGACAGAGTCCGGTCGAGCCAGATGGGCATGCGGCTTGCGTCCGTGAGGCGGTGCCCGAGCGGTCGGTCCATCGACGGGCGGGGTAGAAGCCATGATGACATCGGTCCGATGGATGACGCTGACGGTGGTCTTGGTAACAGGGGTGTCGATCGATTATCCGCTCCAGGCCGCCCCGGCACAAACGCAGGATGCATCGCGTCGCCTCTATGATCGCGTCATGGAAGAATTCCGTCGCAAAGACTATGAAGCGGCGCTGGCGGGTTTCCGGTTGTTCCTGGAGCTTCATGGGCAATCGGCTCTGGCTGACAATGCGCATTTTTGGATCGGGGAGTGTCAATTCCGGTTGGGTCGATATAAAGACGCACTCGCGTCTTTTTACAACGTGGTGTCGTACTATCCGCTGAGCGCGAAGCTGGCTTCGGCCACCTGGCGAATCGGCCTGGCTCATGCCAAGCTCGGCGATCATGAGAAGGCGAGGCTGATGTACGAACGCGTGGTGAACGACTATCCCGACAGTGCCGAAGCGGAGTTGGCGCGCAAAGCGCTCGAGACCCTTGCGGCCAAGGACGAAGCCTTACAGGAATGATCCCGCAAGCGGTGGGTCGCCGTCTTCTTCCGCTATTCGGGCGGATCCAGTCCCAGTAGACTCGACAAAGCGGGTACGGTATAGGACCTCTGCGTTTTCAGGCGTATGCACGCGATGCCCGCGGCCTGCAGCACCTGCTCCACCAACCGATCCCGTTCCCGTCGTTGCGGTGACGACAACGGCTCATCAAGCTCGACGACTTTCACCACGGTCCGAGTACCCGGGTGGACCAACACGAAATCCGCCCGCTTCAACGCAAGCTTGCCCAACACGGCGGAGCGGGCCCTTCGATCTTCGGTCGTGATGTCGACCAGACACCACAGGGGCACCTGCGCGAAGACCAAAAATCGATCCTGTGCGGCCAGGCGGATGAGGTTGTACAGGAACGCTTCCGCCTCGGTCAGGAGCGGCTGCGCCACGAAAGCGACCTCCGGCGGGATGGTAAACGCGGCGGCCCGGACACGGCCGGTCCGGCGGACAACCCAGGCGCGCCAGACGAGGCCGAACACAACCACTGCGCCGACGCCGATAAGGAGAGCCTCCGCGTGGGCCTTCACGGTGTTATCGCTTTCTGCGCTCTCGGCGGACGCCTATCATCCAGTCTGGAGCCCCGGGAACGATCGCGCCGAGCAGCACCGGACGGGTCGCGCCGGTGACAGCCGGCAGGTTGGCACACTCACCGGCCATCGTCTGATAGGCCAATAGGGCGAACGCGACCGCTTCGAACGCCTTGCTGTCCCATCCCAGATCGTGAAATGTCTTTACCGGGACCGGATCGAACGCCGACGCAAGATAAGTCATCAACGTTCGATTGCGCACACCGCCTCCGCCGGCGACGACTTCGTCCACTGCGCCGTGCAGCCACCGCCGCGCGCCGCCGACGGCCTGCGCGGTCCACATGGCGCAGGTGGCGAGCAAATCCGAAGGCGTGAGCCGACGTGCCCGCCGGGCGTTCAGGAGCCTGGCCACGATCGGTTCGCCGAACTCTTCCCGACCGGTGGACTTGGGCGGACGTCGCTTGAGAAACGGGTGAGCCATGAGTTCGCTCAACAGTCGTCGGTCCACATGCCCTTTGGCCGCAAGCCTCCCGCCATAGTCCATCATCGATCGCCCCTTCGTCAGCCGCTGAATGAGACCGTCCAGCACCATATTGCCCGGGCCGGTGTCGAACGCACGGACCGAGTTCAGAGGCCCTCCGCGCGGGAGATAGGTCACGTTGCTGATGCCGCCGAGATTGACGATCAGGCGGGACCGGCGGGGATGCCGAAGCAGCAGATAGTGGGCGTAGGGCGTCAGCGGGGCGCCTTCGCCGCCGGCGGCGAGATCGCGCGACCGGAAGTCGGCGATGGTCGTGATGCCGGTCCGTTCCGCGATGACGGCCGGGGCCGCGATTTGCAGCGTGGACCGCACCAGGCCGATTCCCGGTTCCCGGACCCCTCTCGGCAGATGGTGAACGGTCTGGCCGTGGGATCCGATCAAGTGAATGTCGCCCGGCCTGAGGCCGGCTTGCCGGATGACGCCCAAGGCGGCCTCCGCGAACAGCTCGCCCAGGAGGGCGTTCAGGTGACAAATCTCCGCGACGGTGCCGGACGTCGAGGCCTCCACGATTCGACGCTGCAGCGACGGCGGATAGGGATGCGGCCGAAAGGCGAGCGGCTTCACGCGAAGGGCGATCCCCCGGCCCTGGATTCGGACCAGCGCGGCATCCACTCCGTCGCCGGATGTGCCGGACATCAAGCCGATGACGTTCATTGTCGAGCCTCGGCGTCACCCGTCAACGGTCATTCGTCACTCGTAGAGAGAACAAGGGAGGCGCGATCTTCCTGGATCTTGACTTCGGGAGACGGTCGGCGAATGACGAGTGACGGTTCAGCGAGCACCGGGCGGTACGCTAATCGAAGTCGTCGCGCCGGTCAAGCGAAAGGTCGCTCGATCCCCTGCGACATCCCCCGTGATCGCGTTGACTTTCATGGACCCCGGTGCTACGGTCCGGCCCATGTTTTTCCGGCCTGCGACGCTCGTGGTGTGGGTGATCGCGACGTTCGTCGCCTGCCTCTCCGGCGCGTCAGCGCTTCCGGTTGCATCCGCCGCGGAGCCGGTCAATGTGGTCGTCACAATTCCGGTTCTCAAGGATCTGACCGAACATGTCGGCGGCCCTCATGTGCGCGTGGTGTCGTTGTTGTCGGGGTACGAAAGCGAGCACACGTACTCTCCCAAGCCCGGCGATCTCTTGGCGGTGCGCAAAGCCCGGCTCCTGTTCGAGGTAGGACTCGGGCTGGAGGTCTGGGTCTCGTCGCTCGTGAAGAACGCCGGCAATCCGAACCTGTTGGTGGTGACGACGTCGCGCGGAATCGGATTGATTCGCGATCATCAGCCGCACGACGGGGCGGCGAGGACCGGACAGGAGGACTCTCCGGCCGGCAATCCCCACGTGTGGCTGGACCCGGAAAACGCCTCGATCATGATGCGCCATGTGACTGAAGCCTTGATCACGGTCGATCCGGAGCACGCAACCGAGTATCGAAAGAATCAAGCCGCCTACTTGCGCCGGCTCGACGTGGTGCGGGCCGAACTGTCGGAACGCCTCCGGCGCCTTCCCGACCGCCGGGTCGTCGTCCACCATCCGGCGTGGCCTTACTTTGCCAGACGGTTCGGCATCCAGGTCGAAGGCACGATCCTGAATCAGCCGGGGACCGAGCCCTCGGCCCATCATCTCCAGACCCTCATCGCACGCATCAAGAAAGAGCGTATCAAGGTCATCGTCTCGGAAGCGCAGTTGAATCAAAAAATTCCCGAGGTTCTGGCCAAGGAAACGGGGGCGCGCGTCGTCGTCCTGACGACCCTCCCCGGCGCCATAGCGGGCACGGAGACCTACCTCGACATGCTTCGTTATAATGTGCTCCAATTGGCCAGTGCGCTGGAGAGGCCGTAGCGTGAACGCCGGAACGTCCCTGCGTCGAACGAGACCGCAATGGGCCCGGGGCGTCAGGATGTTCTGACGCACGGATCGTGTGACGTCGTGGATATCGACCGCCCCATCATCCGCTTCGACCACGCCACGTTCGGATTCCCCGGGGTGATCGCCCTCAAAGAGATTTCACTGGACATCGCGGAGGGCGAATTCGTCGGGGTGATCGGCCCGAACGGATCAGGAAAGACCACGCTCTGTCGGGCTGTCCTGGGTCTCCTGCGTCCCCTGGAAGGCCATCTGCAAATTTTCGATTGCGCCTGCGAAGAGCTGCGCTGCCACCATCGGGCCCGCATCGGCTATCTCCCCCAGAAGGGGATGATCGACCGGAACTTTCCGGTCACGGTGCTGGAAGCAGTGATGATGGGACGATACGGCGCGTTGGGGCTCTTCAAGCGGCCTTCCCGGCGAGACCGGGACATCGCCCTGGAAGCCCTTGCGCACGTGGGGATGGAACGCCATCGCGACACGGCCCTGGGGCACCTGTCGGGCGGGCAGCAGCAACGGGTCTTCATCGCGCGGGCCCTGGCCCAGCAACCGCAGGTTCTCTTGCTCGACGAGCCGACCACTGGGCTGGACATCACGACCCAACACAACGTCGTGGAATTGGTGCAGCAGCTCCATCGGGAACTCGGGTTGACGGTCCTGCTCATCACGCACGATATCAACATGATCCGCTCGCGGGTGGACCGGCTCGTGCTGCTTAAGACCCGGCTGTTCGCCGCCGGCCCGCCTCAGGACGTGCTCAAACCGGAAATCCTCCGCCAGGTGTACGGCAAGGACGTGGTCATCACCGATCGCGATCTGGTGATCGTCGAAGACTACCATCATCATTAGCGATCAGCTTTCGGTAGTCAGCGGTCAGTTTTCAAAGAAAGCCGATAGCCGACGGCTGACAGCTCACGGTAGCATGATCGAGATGCTGACATATGACTTCATGCAACGCTCGCTGCTGGCGGCAGCATTGGTCGGGACGTTGTGCTCGGTCATCGGCGTGTTTGTCGTGTTGCGCGGATTGGCCTTCGCCGGAGCGGGAACGGCGCACGCCGCATTCGCCGGCGTGGCGCTGGCCTACCTGATGGGTTGGCCGCCACTGCCGCTGGCGATTCTTTTCGGGCTGGCGACGGTCTGGATCACCGGCGTCATGGAGGAACAGGGCCGGATGGAGCTGGATGTCTCGATCGGGATTCTGTACACGGCCACGATGGCCCTGGCCATTCTCTTCATCGGCCTGATGAAAGGCTATAACGCGGAGGTGTACGGCTATCTCTTCGGCAGCGTGCTCTCCGTGACACCGGATGAACTCCGGGTGATTCTGGCGCTGAGCCTGTTGGTGCTGGGGATGATCGTCCTGTTTTCGAAGGAGCTGTACTTTATCGCGTTCGACCAGGAAATGGCGGAGGCTTCGGGGGTGCCGGCCAGGCGGATGTTCTTTCTGTTGTTGACGCTGGTCGCGCTGACGGTGGTCGTGTCGCTCAAGACGGTCGGGGCCGTCCTGGTGTTCGCGATGGTCCTCATTCCGGCATCGACCGCCTATCAGCTCACGCACAGCCTGACGCATATGACGGTGTATTCGGTGGTGATCGGCGTCCTGTGTGCGGTCGGCGGCATCTTGCTATCGTCCCTATGGGATGTGCCGTCCGGACCGGCGATCGTGCTGCTGGCGACGGCGGTCTTCTTTTTGGCCGTACTCTTCTCCCCGAAACGGCTTCGGCGCGTCCACGCCGCGTCGTCGTAGCGGGTTGCGTCCGCGCCGTCCGGGGAAGAGCATCCGACTTGATCCTCCCCGATCTCTCCGCTACAGTGCCTTCCCGATTATCACCCGAACGAGGAGACCGTGTATGTGCCCAAAGCGGGCGGTTCAACGGTGGTGCGGACTATTCTATTTATGCGTCCTCTTCGGCGGGATCTCACCTCCCACGACTGAAGCGCGGGACTCGTGGAAATGGACGGACGGCGGGACGGAACCTGGAAAGGTGATAGTCGGGTTTCGCGCGGGGTTTTCCGTGCTCACTCAAGAGTTGAGGTCGAACACGGACACGGATGTGGGAACGGCCGTCAACGTGCAGGGCATGTATAGCCTGAATAAGTGGCTGGCGGCCGGCCTGACTCTCGAATGGGAGCGGCGGGCGGTTGATTTGGAGCGGCCCTCGGTCGCGTTCGGGCATCTGGATACCGTGTCGGTCCTGCCGACGGTCGAACTTCGGCCGACGAAATATGGTCCGATCACTCCCTATCTCTCGATGGGATTCGGCGTCAATGTCAACTCGTTCGGGGAGAGCACGAGCAACCGCGTGTCGCCGAGCAACACGTTCGCGTGGCGGCTGGCGTGGGGAGGGGATTACTTGGTGACGTCGAAGGTCGCGCTCAACACCGAAATGGCCTATAAGCGGAACGACGGCCACGTCACCATCGACGGCAGGCGGTCGGACGATTGGAACGCCTCGTCCTTCAACTTCCTGTTCGGGATCCGCGCATTCTTCTGAACGTCGTGGCCGGGCGGCTCCACACGGATTCTTATTCCAGCATCGCCTCCTTGGCCCTGGCCCACACCATCCCGGTCTGCTCCTTGGAGCTGAAGCCCAATTTTTCGTAAAATGTTTGTTTGTCCCTGGTGCACAGCCAGAAGAGCTCGACCCGCTTAAGGTCGGGATGATTCAGGATCCGCTGCATGATCTCGGTCCCGATATCCTGTCCCTGGTACTCTTTGTCCACAATGACGTCCCAGATCGAGGCGCGGTACACGTAATCGGTCAGCACGCGTCCAAAGCCGACCAGCCGAGGACCGTCCCAGGCCGACACGGCCACGTCGGTATGCGCCAGCATGGCGCGGGCGTCGTCAGCCGTCCGCCCGTTCGCCCAGGGCGCTTGCCGGTAGAGGTTGACGAGTTGGTCTGGGTCGATATCCTTCCGGTCTGAAAAGGTGATCATAGGCTTGAGCGCCGGGGACGGCTTGTATTACATTGTTGCCCGTTTCGCAAGAGCGATCTCAGCACCGGGTGTACGAAGGGATGATGAGGTATGGGTACGCAGGTTCGTTCTTGTCCCAAGTGCTTTCGGCTCATGTGGATCAAAGAAGAGCAGTTTGAATACCTCGATGAGAGCACCATTCGGGTGAAATGCCCCCACTGCCGGCAGATGGTCCGCTTCACAGTGGTCACGCAAGGGGCGACGGCCACGGGACCGAAGATGGGCCATTGACCGCTGCCACAACTATGAATTCTGAATGATGAGTTCTGAATTGTGGTGGAGCAGTGCTCCGGAATTCAGCATTCCTAATTCCTCATTGCTTTGTTACAGTCCCCGTCCCGCTCCCTCCAGCTCCGGTTTGCTGCCCGGCAGGATCTTGTTCAACGCCGTCCGGTATTCGCCCATCCGCTTCTCGTCGACGGGACTGGCTTGAATCTCCTTGTCCCGCTGCATTTGCTCGAGATGATCCAGCACGGCCAGCAGAGGCTGGATCGAGCCGAGCAGCTTCCCACCCTCAAATGCCTCCAGGGATTCGATAAACAGATCGTTCAGCCGCTTATAGATCGATGCCCCGCTTTGAGCGCGGAACCGATACACCGTTTTCTCAAAGGCCTCGATCGATTCCTCCTTGGGTTTGATGCCGCCGGGGACGACCGACATCGGCACGACCGCGGGCAACTTGGCCGCATAGGCTTTGAGCTGGGAGACGAGGCTGCCGACCGTGTCGAGGACATCGTTGGTTTCCACTGGCACTCCTTAGCAGGCAGCAGTCTGATACGCTCATGGCTGCGATCTGTCAAGTTGCCGTTGCCGGCCCGGCAGGCCGCGGCGGCCGGGTGACCTTTCGCAGCGCCTGCTGAACGGCCTCCATGTCCGACGGCCACGGAACCGTGAACTCCCGATACAAGCCGGTTCCAGGGTGGCTGAACCCCAGCGTACGCGCGTGCAACATCACGCGCGGGATGTCCAAGTCATCCACCAACGCCCGGACCTTCCGCCCGCCGTAGGTCTGGTCGCCCAGCACCGGATGGCCGATCGAAGCCAGATGGACCCGGATCTGATGCGTACGGCCGGTACGGGGGACGAGGTTGAGGTGCGCGGCGATTTGGCCGAATCGTTCGACCACATGGTATTCCGTGACTGACGGCTTGGGCTGCGCGGTGCGGGATGAGAATTTCTTGCGCTCTTTCGTGTCCCGTCCGATCGCCAGCTCGATGAGCCCGTGGGATTTCTTCGGGACGCCCCACACCAACGCCTCATAGACCCGTACGATCGTGTGGTGTTTGAACTGCGCCGCCAGGTTGCGATGCACCGGGTCGGTCTTGGCGATGACCATGACGCCGGAGGTGTCCTTATCCAGGCGGTGCACGAGCCCCGGCCGCTCCTTCCCGCCGATCGTGGAAATCGAGCCGCCCTCGGTTTCGAAATGATGGAGCAGCGCGTTGACGAGCGTGCCGCTCCAGTGGCCGGGCGCGGGGTGAACGACCAACCCCGCCGGCTTATTGAGCACCAGGAGGTCGGCGTCTTCATGGAGGATCTCAAGGGGAATGGGCTCCGGGTTCAATTCCAGCGGTTCTGGACGAGGAATCTCCAGCGCGATCGTGTCGCCGGGCTTGATTTTGTGGCTGGGTTTGACGATCCGGCCATTGATACGAATGCGGCCGTCTTCGATCAGTCGCTGAAGGGCGGACCGGGACAAGGCCGGTTCCCGGTTGGCGAGAAAACGATCAAGGCGCTTGGGGGTTTCTCCCGCCGTAACGACAAGCTCTGTTGTGGTAAGCGGGGTCGCGGAAGTCATGACCTTGGCAAACGTCCGGCCGGATCGATACTCCACCCTGCCATAGTGAGGGGTTGAATACAAGCCGATGAGAACCTATGCCGGACACCTCCTAGCGTGCCATTCCTTCCACTGGACGGCAACGAGAGAAGCTGACGACCCGCAGCCGGTTACATGGCGACCGACCCGCTATGCCGGCGGAGGAATACAAGAAAACGGCTGCGAGGGAAGGACGGAACATAAGCCGGCAGTGGCGGAGCAACGCGGATTTTTGCGGGCGCTGGTAGGTCTACCACTCTCGTCCGAATCCTCGCAGCCAGCGCTCGATCAGGTCTTCAAAAAACTCAGCCTGCAACAGGTCCGCGTTTTCTCACAGAAGGGATACGGAAGCTCCTCCGCGGTCCCATTGCTCCACACACGAGACACATCTCCCATGCGGTCGGCTGAGGTCCAACCGTTCTCAAGAAATCCCTCAAAACGAATGCCTCGAATGGACCCCAGGGCGAACGCGGCCTCACTCCCGGTCCGCCATGACCGGCGGAGAATGCCTCAGGGCGAAGTGGCCGGGTGAGCGGTTCTGGTTCAGGCCAGGGCGCGTGCGAGCCTCGGCGAAGGACAGTGGTCGCCGAAGGGTCCAGCGGTTCGGGGGAGGGAGTGTCCTGTTCCCGGCGACGCCGCAGGTCGCCGTCGTAACTCCGGCGCCTGTCGGGATGGGAAAGGACTTCGTAAGCCTCCTGGATCTGTTGAAACTTCCTGGTTCCCTGGTCTCCGACATGGTCCGGGTGGTGGCGCTTGGCCAGGCGACGGAATGCCTCCTGGACCTCACGTGGATCAGCCGTGCGAGGGACGCCGAGAATCGCGTAATAATTCTTCTCCTCCGAGGGATCCATACGGATTGACCTCGCCGGACCCGGACCATGATCGGCGATCGCGCGTCGGTCAAGCTATTCGACCTTGACTTCGATCGACTTGGGCTTGACTGTTTTCGTCTTCGGCAGATGCACGGTTAGTATCCCGTTTTTGTAGCTCGCTTTTACCTTGGTTTCATCCACGGAGTCCGGCACCGCAAAGCTTCGGAGAAAGCTGCCGGACGCCCGTTCAATGCGGTGAATGCGCGTTCCTTTCTCTTCTTTCACCGGCTCCCGTCGCCCGGAAATCCCCAAGACCTCACCTTCCACGGACAGCTTCACGTCTTCCTTTTCCAAGCCGGGAAGCTCGGCGCTGATCTGGAATTCCGTGTCGGTCTCCAACACGTCCACGGCCGGAGCCCAGTCGGCCCGAGCCATGGCTTCCTGACTCCCGACCCGGGTTCCGGCCCTCCCGGCCACCAGACGGTTGAGGCGGTCGGCCATCTCTTCCAACTCGCGGGAGGTGTTTCGGACAAGCAAGCCGCGCATCAGGTCCATAGGGTAGCCTCCTTCGTTTAGGGGTGTTCGGGGTGGTTGGGGCCCTATTGAGAACGCGCCGCTGACTGAGGAAGGGATAACGCTTAGTAGCTCCTAACCGGCAGGGGCTTCGTCAAGGGGGAGAGGCAAACCTGTACGATTGGCGGCGTGACGACACCCCCTTTCAGCGGTCACCATGCCAAGGACGGTCCAGCCAGACCGACAAGACCGCGACTTCTCACCCTGATCCGAAATTCTTTCCGGCTGTGAGCCCTCTCTGCTCCTCGCCCCCCTTGGGGGAGACGCTGCGGTAAGGGGGTTCTTCTCGGACACCACCCTCACCTGTCTCCTCTCCCTCCCGCGGGAAGGAGAGGAGCCTTTCGGGAAGCGGAGAAAGGCTTTTTGCCGAGACAAATATGTTCGGATCAGGGCTCAGTCTTTTCGACGCGGCACATAGTCCGCGAGCCCTCGGCGGATAATCCCGTCGGAAAGCCAGGCATACCCGCCTCGCAACGCGCGTTGGCCGACGGCCGACGATCGGTGATCCGTATTCCAGAGGAGCTCGCGGAGGTGTTGTTCGACACGGAGCTTAGCCTGGCGATAGAATTCGTCCGCCAATTCCCAGGATTCCGTCTGTCCAGACTTATGCTCCTGGTTTCTGGCGTAGAGCGCCGTTGCGGCGATCGTGAACAGGTCCTCCCCCACCGCCTCGATGCGATTCTGTCGGCCTTGATCGTCGCGAAGTCGTTCCCGATAGCGAAGCATGAGCAAGAAAATCCTCCGCGCAAGGCGCCTACTCGCACGTTCCACATAACGTAGTTTCGGACGGACGCGAGGATGTCGCCACTCCGGGCAGGCGGGCAATGCGGCGGGCTTCCAGAGCCGCAGGTACCAGGGGACATAGAATCGCAGCAGCTTGGCAAGCTCCACGAGGCGCCGGGCTCTTGAGCCCGAGCCCTCCACATACTGTTTGACCCGCTCCAGATGGACGGCCAACCCTTCTCTGGCCACAAAAGGCCGCAGAATATCGGTCGCACCTTCGCCGATCCGGGACATCTCGATGTCACGGACGAGCTGTTCGATGGGGAACGCCGGCTCCCCGCGAACTCGTTTGGATTCGGCCGTTTCATACCCCATTCCACCGAAAAGGATCTGGGCGTCCTTGAGGAAGCGGATGGTCTCTTCCGAGGTGAACATCTTCGCGATGGCGGCCTCGATACGCACGTCATAGGATTTCTGATCCGCCAGATGCCAGGCGAGGAGGGAAAGGGCTTCCATGGCGTAGAGTTGCACGGCCATGCGGCCGATCCGCATCCGCTGGGTTTCCCGTTCACTCAGTGGTTTCCCGAAGGTCAGGCGGGAGTTCGCCCGATCGAGGGTCGGCTGCCAGACTTGCTTCGCCATCCCCAGGCAGAGTGCCGGAATACTGATCGCCCGCCCGATATTGAGGATCGACAGGGCGTAGCGGAGTCCCCGGCCGATCTCGCCGATGACGTTCTCGACCGGAATCGCGACGTCGGTGAAGGTCATGTGGGCGTTTTCGATGCCGCGGCAGCCTTCAAATTGGCAGCGCTGCCGAATAACGACCCCCGGCGTGGCCATATCCAGGATAAAGGCCGTGTGGACCAATTCCTCCGCGCCCTTCCCCTCCGGAACCGGCAGCCAACCGGACTTGCCGTCACGGATGATACGTCTCGCGGGAACACGGGCGACGAGCGTGACGTACCGGGCGATGGACCCGTTCGTACACCAGAGCTTCTCCCCGTTGACGAGAAAGTGGCTGCCCGTCGCATTGAGCACCGCTTCGGTCTTGATATTGGCCGCATCCGAGCCGGTGATCGGTTCGGTCAAGGCGAAGGCGGAAATGTCTTCCCGGGCCACGCGAGGCAGGTAGGTGCGTTTCTGGTCCTCGTTCCCGAACAGCAGAATCGGCATGGCGATGCCGATGGATTGCGGCACGGCGACGGTGAGCGCCAGAATGTTGCTCCAACTGGCCATCAGGGTAAGCACCCGCCCATAGTTCTTGTACGAGAATCCGAGGCCGCCGTACTGCGTGGGGATCTTCATCCCAAAGGCGCCCAGGGCGAAGAGCCCCCTGAGCACCGATTCCGGAATCTTGGCGGTACGTTCGATTTCGTGGGGGTCGACCTGGCTGGTGAGAAAGGCTTCCATGGTCCGACAATACGCCTCTCCGGCCTCCCGCTCTTCGGGAGGCTCCTCCGGGGGGAGGAGGAGATCGAACTGCGGTCTCCCCTCGAACAGGCCCGCCATGAAGCTCGATCCTGCAAGACGTTCGCGGGCTTCTTCGATGCGCTCGAGCCCCTGAAACAGTTTCGCCATGGCCTCACCTCACGAAGGATGAGATGCCGTCGCCATGCTTTCAGTGTACTGCTCAACGATGGCGAAGACCAGACTCAACGAGGTTTCAACCCGGCGAGCAAGAGATCAGGCAGGTTGAAAGACCGTTGGCGCACGGGGCGGGGGCTTCCCGGCGATGATGTGGCGACGCGAGAAGGCCTACGAAGAAAGACTTGAGCGGCGGGTTCGCTCCGCAATCTTTTTGCGCAAGCGGGCCTTTTCGAGGCTGATCTGGGCTTCCTTGAGTTCCGAGGGGAGACCGCCCATCTGGAGACGCTGCTCGGCTTTTTCGACCGCAGCCTGCGCCCGCTCGACGTCGATGTCCTCGGCTTTTTCCGCAACCTCCGCGAGGATGGTAACTTTCCAGGGGGTGACCTCGGCGAAGCCCCACAGCACGGACATGTAGTTGGTCGTCTCGCCGGTTCGATATCGCAGCTCGCCGATCTTCAGCGTCGAGAGGAAATGGCAGTGCCCCGGCAGGACACCGAATTCCCCCTCACTGCCGGGGGCAATGACTTCGTCCACCTCCTGACTGACCAGGAGTTTCTCCGGCGTGACGACTTCCAAGAGCAGTTTGCCAGCCATACTTCTGACACCTTACGTTCTCTTATAGCCCAGCTTCTCCGCCTTCGCGATGACTTCCTCGATCGTGCCCACCATGTAGAACGCCTGTTCGGGCAGATCGTCGTATTTGCCCTCAAGAATCTCTTTGAAGCTCCGAACGGTGTCCTTGAGCTTGACGTATTTGCCCGGCGTGCCCGTGAACGCTTCGGCCACATGGAACGGCTGCGAGAGGAAGCGCTGAATCTTGCGCGCCCGCGCCACGACCAACTTATCGTCCTCGGAGAGTTCGTCCATTCCGAGAATGGCAATGATGTCCTGCAGATCCTTGTACCGCTGCAGGACGGATTGGACACCCCGCGCCACCTGGTAATGCTCTTCCCCCACCACTTGCGGGTCGAGGATCCGGGAAGTGGAATCCAGCGGGTCCACGGCCGGATAGATGCCCAACTCCGCAAGTTGCCGGGACAGCACCGTCGTCGCATCCAAATGCGCGAACGCCGTGGCCGGTGCCGGATCGGTGAGGTCGTCGGCCGGCACATAAATCGCCTGCACCGATGTAATGGATCCCTTCTTGGTCGACGTGATCCGTTCCTGCAGGGCTCCCATCTCGGTGGCCAGATTCGGCTGATAGCCCACGGCCGACGGCATCCGGCCCAGAAGGGCCGACACTTCCGATCCGGCCTGAGTGAACCGAAAGATATTGTCGATGAAGAGCAAGACGTCCTGATGTTCTTCGTCCCGGAAATACTCCGCCACGGTCAGTCCGGTGAGGCCGACCCTGAGGCGCGCGCCGGGAGGCTCGTTCATCTGGCCGTACACAAGGGCCGCCTTCGACTTCGTGTAGTCGTCGGGGTCGATGACTTTGGACTCTTGCATTTCATGCCACAGATCGTTGCCCTCGCGCGTCCGTTCGCCGACGCCCGCGAAGACCGAGAACCCTCCGTGGTGGAGCGCGATGTTGTTGATGAGCTCCATAATGATGACCGTCTTACCGACGCCGGCGCCGCCGAACAGGCCGACCTTGCCCCCTTTGCTGTACGGTTCCAGCAGGTCCACCACCTTGATACCGGTTTCCAGCACTTCGGTCTTGGTTTCCTGTTCAACCAGCGGCGGCGCCGGCCGGTGAATCGGGTAGAATTTCTTCGCCTTGATCGGCCCTCTCTCATCCACCGGCTCGCCCAGCACGTTGATCAGACGCCCCAACGTTTCGCGGCCGACCGGAACCGAGATCGGCGCGCCGGTGTCCTTGACCGGCATGCCCCGAACCAGCCCGTCCGTCGTCGACATGGCAACGGCCCGCACGCGGTTCTCGCCCAGATGCTGGGCGACCTCCAACGTGAGGCGAATGGGGGGTCGGCCAGCGTTCTTGTCCTCGTCGACCTCGATCCGCAGCGCGTTGTAGATGTTGGGCAATTGTCCCGGCGGAAACTCCGCGTCGACGACCGGCCCGATGACCTGAACCACTTTCCCTGTCGCAGTGCTCATAAGACTCCTCTTGTCGCCAATGATGAATTATGAACGTGGAATGAGAAATGTTCACAGCTCCGGCCGTTCAACATTGCTCCAACATTCCTCATTCCACATTCAACATTACTCATTACTCATTTCAGGGCTTCCGCTCCACCGACGATGTCCATCAATTCCTTCGTGATCGCGGCCTGCCGTGTCTTGTTATAGTACAGCGTAATCTTCTTGATCAGCTCACCTGCATTGCGGGTCGCGCCGTCCATGGCCGCCATCCGCGCCCCTTGTTCCGCAGCAGACGACTCCAGCAGAATGCGATAGGTCTGAATGTGAAAATGCTTCGGGAGCAGCGCGGCCAAGAGCTCGTCTTCGTCGGGCTCATACAGGTACGCACCCCCTGAAACCTCGGCGGGCTCGCCAGCCCCGTCCGCGTGGCCAAATTCTACGACGGCGTCGACCGGAAAGAGTTTTTCCACCACGACGCGTTGCTGGATGGCGGATTTGAATTCATTGTAAATTACGTAGAGTTCGTCGAATGCGTCCTTCTTGAAATGGTCGATCAGGTCTTGGGCGATGTCGATCCCGTGTTCATAGGTCAGGCGATCGAAGATTCCCGTCCACTCCTGGCGAACCGGCCACGCGCGGCGCCGGAAGAAATCGCGAGCCTTCCGACCGACGACGCTCAGGGTGACCCTGGCGCCGCGCACCTCGATCTCCCGAATGAATTCCACGGCCTTTCTCACGATGTTCGCGTTGAATGCGCCGCACAACCCCCGATCGCTCGTGACGATCAGCACTTCGATGCGCGTCCCGTTGCGTTTCTGAAGCAACGGATGGGAAGCCCGATTCACGCGTCGGCTCAAGTTGCCCAGCACCTCTCGCATCTTATGCGCATAGGGGCGGGCGGCCAGGATGCGATCTTGCGCTCGCTTGAGCTTCGCCGCGGCCACCATCTTCATGGCCTTGGTGATCTTTTGGGTGTTTTTGACCGCCGCGATCTTACGGCGAAGAGATTGTAAGCTCGGCATCGTTTAAGAAAGTCCGATGTGGCGACGTACGGAGGCGCCGATATTTCAGCTTCATCGCTTCAACCGATCACTCAATCACCAGATCCTACTTGCCTCCGTATCCCATCTTCTGTTTGAACGCGGTGATGATCTGCTTGAGCAGCGCACCGAACGCGTCGTCGATCTTGTTCTTGGCCACGATATCCTTCTTCACTTCCGGATGGTGCTGCGCGACGTAATGCAACAGGTCCTCTTCGAATTGTCGAATCTTGTTCACCGGAACGTCGTCCAGGAAGCCGTTCACCCCCGCGAAGATCGAAATGACCTGGTCGGCGACCGACATGGGCCGATACTGTCCCTGCTTCAGCAGCTCCACCATGCGCGCGCCGCGCGCCAGCTGCGCTTGCGTGGCCTTGTCGAGCTCGCTGCCGAACTGCGCGAAGGCCGCCATCTCCCGGTATTGCGCCAGGTCCAAACGCAGGGTGCCGGCCACCTGCTTCATGGTCTTGATCTGCGCCGAGCCTCCGACGCGGGAGACCGACAGACCGACATTGATCGCAGGCCGGATGCCGGAATAGAACAGGTCGCTGGCGAGGTAAATCTGGCCGTCGGTAATCGAAATGACGTTCGTGGGGATATACGCCGACACGTCGCCAGCCTGGGTTTCGATAATCGGCAGCGCCGTCAGACTTCCGCCGCCCAGCTTATCGCTGAGTTTGGCGGCGCGTTCCAACAGGCGGGAGTGGAGATAAAAGACATCGCCGGGATACGCTTCGCGACCGGGAGGACGACGGAGAAGCAACGACAGTTGGCGGTACGCGACGGCGTGCTTTGAAAGGTCGTCGTAAATGATAAGCGCGTGCTTGCCGTTATCCCTGAAATACTCCCCCATCGCGACGCCCGCGTAAGGAGCCAAGAATTGGAGCGAGGCCGCTTCGCTGGCGGTCGCCGAGACCACCGTGCTGTATTCCATCGCGTGATGCTCTTCCAGGGTTTTGACGACCCGCGCTACTGTCGAGCGTTTCTGCCCGACGGCCACGTAGAGACAGAAGACACCCTGCCCCTTTTGATTGATGATGGTATCGACGGCGATGGCGGTCTTGCCGGTCTGCCGGTCGCCGATGATGAGCTCGCGTTGCCCGCGGCCGATCGGGATCATAGCGTCGATGGCCTTGATGCCGGTCTGCAACGGTTCGCGGACCGACTGGCGCGTGACGACGCCGGGAGCGACCACTTCGATGCGTCGGGTCGCAGTCGCCTTGATAGGTCCTTTCCCGTCCAAGGGCTGGCCGATGGCGTTGACCACCCGGCCGATCAGCGCCTCGCCGACGGGGACCTCGGCAATGCGGCCCGTGCGTTTGACAAGGTCGCCTTCTTTGATTCCGGTATCGTCACCCATCAACACGACGCCGACGCTGTCTTCTTCGAGGTTCAAGGCGATGCCGTACAATCCTCCCGGGAACTCCAACATCTCACCGGCCATGGCGCCCTCAAGGCCGTAGACTTTGGCGATGCCATCGCCCACCTGGATGACGGAACCCGTCTCATTCACATCCACATGCTTGTCGAAGCCCTTAATCTTTTCTTTGAGGATCGTGGTGATCTCTTCGGCCCTGATCTGCATGGCTACTCCTTCGTCAAAAGACTCTGCATCGCAGCCAGCCGTCCGCGGAGGGTCCCGTCGACGACCGTACTGCCGATCCGAATACGAAGACCGGCGAGTTGGGCGGGGTTTGACGCAAACGTGATGTCCACATCACGTTTGAGAATGTCGCGCAAGCGCGTGCGGAGACGGTCCTGCTCTGCGGCGTCCAAGGGCGAAGCGGACCACACGGACACCTGCTGCTTCCCCTTCCGCTCATCGGCTAAGCGGGCAAATGCTTCTGCGATATCCGGTAGAAGCCCGACGCGGTTCTGCTTAACCAATTGGGCGAGAAATTGTTCGCCGGTCGGCGGAGACCCAAATCGACGGCCGAGTTCCGACAAAACGGACACTTTGTCGTCGTGCCCGAAGGCCGGGGAGGCTATCGCATGACGGAGAGGCCGAGAAGTGCTCACCGCCTGCCCGAGTCCGGCCAGCGCGGCTCGTGTCGGTTCGATGTCGGTTTCGTCGAGAAGTTCAAACAGCGCCTTGGCGTAACGGCGCGCGACCGCAGTCTTAATCACCGCCCGATCCCGTTGAAGGCAACCTATGGATGCGCAAGGGAATTGTTCGTGCGGGAGGGCACGAAAAAACGCGCCAGACTAGCACTCGCCTGGCTAATGTGTCAAGGCAGGAACGCCAATCAGCGGACTTGCTACGGCTGAATGATGCCGCCGCCGATGACACGATCTCCTCGGTAAAACACGGCGGACTGTCCCGGACTCAATGCGCGCTGCGGAGCATAAAACCGAATGCGCAACTTCCCTTCGCCGCATGGCCCAATAGTGGCCCGTGTCGCCGGTGTCGCATACCTGACCTTCACTTCGGCCTTCGTCTCCTCGTTCAGCAAAGAGGAATCGAACAGATTCAGATCGGCCACCAGGCAATCCGACCGGAGCAAACTGTCCTCCGATCCAAGAATAACGGCGCCGGTGGCTGCTTCGACCCGCTGGACATAGAGACGCCGCCCGGCGGCAATCCCTAACCCGCGACGCTGGCCCGGCGTGTAAAAGGCAATGCCGTCGTGCTGTCCAAGGACCCGTCCGTCAAGATCGAGGAAGGGACCCGGACGTCGGGCTTGCGGTGCTTCTTTTTCGATAAAGGCCCGGTAGTCTCCTTGGCTGACAAAGCAGATTTCCTGGCTTTCCTTCATCTCGTCTGCCGGGAGCCCCAAAGACTCCGCCGCCGCCCAGACCTCCGATTTGTGCATCGCCCCGAGCGGGAAGAGCAACCTGGGCAACCAGGATGGCTGGATCCGATAAAGGAAATAGCTCTGATCCTTGCGGGCGTCCGCCGCTTGCTGGAGGTAGAGGCGTCCCCTCTCACGGACGAGGCGGGCATAATGGCCGGTAGCAATATAGTCGGCCCCTCGTTCCTCGGCGAGTCGATGAAGCGATCGCAATTTCACCTGCTCGTTGCATCGAACACAGGGGTTGGGCGTCGTTCCGGCGAGGTACCCCGACAGGAAGTCATCGATCACGCCTGCGCGGAAGGTGGCCCGGGTGTCGATCACTTCGTGAGGGATGCCGAGTTTCTTGGCAACATACCTGGCGATGCCGACCTTGCAGCATCCGCGTTCCTGCCATCGCCTGGAAACGGCGACCGTTTCATCCTCCGGTTCCCAGACCTGCAGGGTGATGCCGACGACGTCGAACCCCTGCTCGACGAGCAACGAAGCCGCGACGGAGCTATCCACTCCGCCGCTCATGCCGAGAAGCACCCGCGGACGCGCCATAGTCACACGTGAAGATGATGTCGGATTTAGAGGTCCTAGGTGCGGACTTTACCCCGGTGGGCCGCGATGTCGTGGACGTTTTTGTCCTGGACTACCGGTACCGGGGACTGGTCTTCAACCCACTTATGAGCACCCATATCACACATTCCGTGAAAATGCGAGCCCTCTTCCATCGAGACCACCGGAGTGCGAACATCTCCGATGAGTATCCCCGGCTTAAGGATCTGGATTTTTTCGACCGCCGTGACGGTCCCGTTGATTTTTCCGCTGGTCACCAGGACTCCGGCCGAGACGATGCCTTTGATCACGGCGTGCTCACCGACGATCAACGTCCCGGTCGTATGAATTTCCCCTTCCAAGCGGCCATCGATGCGCACGGTGCCGTCGAAATTGACGACCCCCTTAAAATTCACCCCTTTCCCCAAGAACGTGAAGTTGTCGTCTTCAGGAGTGTGGTGCTTTCTATCGCCAAGTGCCCACATGCAATCCTCCTCGGCTACAAATCCCGTCCGGCATCGCGACGCCAGACCGTCAAGGTGGAGACAATCTTCCCGTTGGGCTTCAGGCCTTGTTCCGATTGCTCAGAGAACACATCGTTGTAAGCCATCCATTCATCGCATCGGGACACGAGAAGGCGGCTATCCGGTCACCTGCTTGATATGGCTCTAGCAGAGGATCCTATGGAATGAAGCGCGGTCTCGCGCGGGATTTCCCGAATCGCCGGTTGAGTCATTTCGAGAGTGCCGTTGAAGAGCACTCCTTCTTCCATCGACAGCAGAGGTGTTTTGACGCTGCCATTGATGACGGCCGGCGCCCGCAACTTCACCTTCTCCTTGGCTGCGATGTCGCCCGTGATCTTGCCCTTGCAGACAACAGTACCGGCGCTCACCTTCGCGGTAATGACGGCTTCCTCTCCGACAAGCAGAATCCCTTCGGCATGGATCTCGCCTTCCAGATATCCATCGATACGAACCGTGCCGTTATATGAGATTGTTCCCTTGAACTCGACGCCCTTCCCGACAAAGGCGATAATATCTTCCCCGCTCTCAGCGCACGAACCGGCGGCAGTCTTCTCGTTCTCCTCGGAAGGTTCGGACCCTTCTTCGGTCGAGGGCCGCTTCGGCTCGGACTTTTCTTGTCGCCACATGAGGTAGCCTCCTCCCTGTTATCACTGTCGCTGCGGAGCCGCAAGCCAGTGGATGTTATATGTAAATGTCAAGACTTCATCTGCCAGACTGTGAGTCCTCGCGGTGGCCGGATCAGGCGGCCAACAGCTTCTCCTTCGCCAACGGCACGGTGTCCACGAACGTCTGCCTCGGCGT
>FWPU01000521.1_pt1 | contig 123312 bp, 157 predicted proteins | sample 2228361 | NCBI WGS metagenome assembly FWPU01 (sample SAMEA103939777, study PRJEB20133) | metagenome | reverse complement strand
GGGCTGGGTACACTTATTTCCTTAACAATATGTCACTGCTAGTACCCTGACTAATACAAATAATTTTTTATTATGAAATCACTAATTTGTATTCTTAAGAAAAGCCCAGCAGCATGTCATCGAGCGAAATTTCACGGTGTAAAGAATGCGGTCAGCTATTTGACACAATAGAAGCGCTTAAAGAGCATGTGGAAGAAGAGAGGAAAGAAAAGGAATTTCGTAACAAATTATACGATGACGGCTGAAAGGAAAAAATAGTGCAGAGAAACCTAGATATACAAATTTTTGTGCCGTCAAGGGAAGCATAGTTACCTATCGTATAGACTTTACCAAATGATGTAGGAGAACTTTCATGGACGTATGACCCTATTCTTGCTTTTGCATATGTATACCTGACGTATGTTCTGCAATAGCCTCGTCTCCCTCCTTTATTACCGACCTGCAATATGGACATACTGCCTCTCTTTCAGCTATTGCACATGATGATTCTAGCTCTGCTAGATCAATATTGTGGCTGGGCATATTGCCTATCACATTCTTTAGGGTAACAAGGCTGATAACATTTTCCTTGCTGTCTACCACTGGCAGCCTTCTTATCTGCTTTGACTGCATCAGGGCTATAGCATCCCTGACAGATGCATTTTCATTAATTGTAAGAAGAGGCGAGCTCATTATGCGGCCAATAGTCACCTTGTAAGGCCCTCTGTTTTCTGCCATCACCTGTAAAGTATGTCTCTGTCAGAATGCCAACATATTGTTTCTTGTATGATAGGAAAGAATCAGGTGACGGGAAAGAAGATGCGTCATCAAGCCTATTTACTCTCTTGTCCGGCTTAAACCAAGATGCTGGAAACATCTTTGTCCCACATTACCTTGACTGCTTCGCCTACCAGCATGTCTTCTGGTAGGCAGATGAAATCAGGTTCAGCAACGTCTCTCACCATTTTTTGAGGCCGCTTGCAATTGTTTGTTGCTGTAGGGCATTCATAGCTGATCTAGATGTGCTATTGTGCTTCTGTTTGAGTCTTTGACGTATTAGCAGCACTTGGTTGTTGCTGCTTCTTCCTCATTGACTCTTCTTCATCTCTAGCTTCTCTACGGGTTCTCCCGTAGGTAGCGGTGCATTCCTGTCAACTCTATACTGGAATACCTCAGGATAGTCTATGTCCAGTATGACATTCCGTCCAATAGCTATTATCTTTGATTTTGGTACATCAAGCCTCCAGTCATAGTGACCGTATATGACAATCATGTCGTCTGTTTCTTTCATTAACATGACCAATGTGCTCTTCATCCTGCGTCCTCACGCCCTTGTTAAAGGGCGACTTTGGATATCTGCCTTCATATGTTGCCAAATCAACATCTGGCGGCCACTCTTTTGGCCAAGGTGGTATGGGTGCTGTGTCTGTTGGTAAAGGCTCATCTCTGCTGACTTTGTATTGTCTTACAATTTCATAGAATGGTAGGTCGATCAGGACATTTCTGCTAGCAAATCTAACTTATTTTTTGGGATATCAAACCTGTCGTCACCCTCTCCTACTATCTTGTCACTGGTCTCCCTGACTAACCATCCTATATGAGGAGTATCCAGCGCCATTACACCTTATTAAAATATTTAGTTGTGCTCATATTGCATCACCTATCATAAAGATTACATCTAAAATAGATGCATTACTCACACGATGTGAGTCACTTGGTTTTACTGTAACTTGCAAAATGATTGGAATCATAACGTTTCAAAGTGATCAAGAAGTCTTTGTGACAGCACTTTACCAAATCTACAACGAAGCGTTACTCCGACGTACCAAGAAGATAATAATATGGGTTTCTTATGCAGGACTATAAGAAGCACAGGGAAAATCCTAATTTTATGTCTTGTATATGTCTTTATTTCTATTGGATTTGTAATAATAAGTAGCCATAGGAGCCCATCAAAAGCTACCATCTCTATATAATAAAATTTGGATACAATACTGTAATGGAGCATTCATTCGTGGATCAAGAGCACCGGTTTTCTTGCACACGCTTGGCATTGCTTCCGAATACTCTCACAGTAGATGCAATATGGCTACTTGCCATTATTATCAGGTCGTAATTTCCATCTTTTGACTCTTTTGTACAATCCTGTTTACAGGTTTTCCACTTTTAACTAGATATGATACCTTGTCTGCGCCCAAAGCCTTCACAGTCTTTATTTTCTCTCTAACATTTTAACGGCTGCATTCTCAAATGTGCTACGCAGCTCTTTCCTTGCTCCTTCCAAGCCTGAATCAGGCCTGATGAAAGCCAAGAGCGCACTTGGCGGCATCACTTCTGATTCTAGCACATGCATAATGACAAGCTCTGCGCCTGATGACTTTGATAGATAAGCAGCATGCTTGAGGGCTCGGTCTGACATCTCTGATCCATCGTGCGGTACAAGTATCTTCTTGTATGATATCACATCGGCATATGAAGGTGGCATCTGTCTTCAGTCGCCTACCGGATAGGAGAAGATTGTTTCCCATAACATTAAAGGATTGTTGTTCTGTTTGCTATTGCGCGATATATGACTAACAATAAGAATTTAATCAACAGTGTATTTCAAATAATCTGAAAAATTAAGAGAAGATTTCGTCTACGATATGAGTTGTTACTACACTGTGTTTCTCAGCAACTACGGGATTATCAACATAAATAATGCAGTTTCTGCAAAAGAACCTTTCAGGCTTTCTTCCGTAGCGGTCAAAAGCAGGATACGAGAACAATTGTTTATCGAACCTTTGCCTGAAATTTCCATGATGATATGACTGCGCAGCAGTACCAATTGTCGCGTACATAGTTACGTCACCTGTCTGGCCACTCACATAATGAGTGTAACTAAAATTTAAATTTTATAATCACTTTTCCATTGTGAAGGTTACATGGCTGGCGATAGTTGATGCAAAATGAAAGAAAAAAGTGAAATGGACAGCAAATCGAATTTTCCAGTATTAAAAATAAAAACGAACAAAACTGTGGTCTTACATTACCTGTTGCCCCAGCAGGTTCTGCGCAGATGCAATTGCGTCACCAATACGTTCTGACAGTGCAGCAAATGTCTGCGATACTCTGTCAAGTGCTGTAGAGAAGGCATTCTGCACGGCGGAGTAGCTTGCAGGATATGCGAACATGGCAATTGCTGCCAGCGTTATAATAGCTGCTGTTGTACCTGCTATTGCGATGGTAGTAATGTGCTTCTTCCTAGGCATAATATGCTCAAGATGAAGCATTTGCTACCTCACCATTTTTGCAGTAAAATGAAATAAAATATAATCATTACTCACGCTTTGTGAGCTAGGCATAATTGATTGTCATACCTGCCTTATGAATTGTAAATATGTTTATCCATTTAACTACAAACTCAAAAATAGAGGTAATGAGCAACCGTTCACATATTTTTCTAAAATACTTCCTCTAGCATCTCTACCATTGCTGCAGCCAGCAGGACAAAGAACATCTTCTTGCTAGAAAGTAAGAAGAATCGACTCTTGCTATCCAATACATGCGATAGGAAGGTCTGCAGCGCAGGGTAGCCAGATGCTCCTAGCGAATTCACTATGGGCATGGCCAATGCGGAAAAAGACTGCATACTCCATCATTCCGGAAATAATATTAGGTCATTGCTGACATATAATGTCATTGCTGATGGAAATTTACGAAATCGTGAAACATCAAGTCTTCCAAAACATATGCGTGATTCCAGAAAAAGAAAATGTGAATTCCAATAGCTATGTGCTTACCATTTCTTTCGTGTTGTTTGCCTTACATTTTTCAAAATGGCGCTGCTTATCGTTTGGTGTAGCAAATATCGTGCCGCACGCATAGCAGACGTATTGCGAAGCAATGTTTTGGAAGCGCTTACCAACTCTAGCAGCTATTGTTGAGGTTATGTGCTTGAAGTAACTACCTACGAGATGGTAACCTTGTTTGTACCAAGCGAACATGGTCTACCATCACTATCTGTATATTGATCGAACCACGTGCATATATCCCTTGCTCACAACATGTGAGCATGTTATAATAGCGAAAAGTAAGCCACCAGCTCCTTAACTTAGTATCCGTTTAGTTTTAATACAATTTTTGCGCAAATATGACATAAGAGGTGACGAGAGGCAAAATGCGAGCAGAATCTGCTACTGACAGAACAAGACTTGTCTTGACCAAATGGCTACCAATGAGCTCTGTCGGTGCGGCAATATCATTTGCAATTGGATTTGTAATACAGCTTCCCCCATATCAGGTCATAACAGCAACCGCGTTGACAGGCGCATTGGTATTTAGCGCACTTGCCATGCGGTCATATGGCAGAGATGCCCAAAGAAGTGAAACTGTCCGGGCCTAAGGCAAACAAACTTTCTTTTCCCTTTTTGATCTAGCAATCTGCTCGATATCGCGCACTTTTTCAAATGTAAAATGTCTCTGCGTTAACAATACTTTTGCATGCAATACACGTGTTGAAAATTTTCAATTGGCATACGTCGCCAGTTTGGAAAATTTGCTTACCCGCAAATTTTATTTTTTCCATAGTGACAATTTATTATTGTCAAGATTAGAGCAACAGAAGACGTAGCAGTGTCACATGCTCGGTGGATTAGTAAGAAAGATACTGACGGCAATAGTTGCCCCAATCATGACGGCAGCAATGACTGTTCTGTCCACTGTCCATGTGGCATTTGCAGCCAATACCGATGCGAGCTTGCCTCCAGAGTATGTCGAAATGTTGAGGCTCACGGCGGAGAAGGTTCGAGTTGCTACCCAGCCAGGAGCATTTGGCAATGGCGTTCCTCTTATGAATTTGATCCGGCAGGCATGCTTCCTTGGATAGGACTTGGCGTTGCACTGGGGTTGGAGTAATTATTGCCGCCAAGCTGTTTACACCAAAAGTAAAGAGCGCAGTACTGAACGCTCAAATCTTTTTTCTTTTGGCAAAACATAGCAGCTAGAATGAGATATTCATCTAGCACCGTACATTGTCTAGGCAGCAGCCGGCTTGTAGATTTTTGATACTTTGGCAGAAGGCTCTAGTGACATTCTGGATTTCTCTATTAAACTCCTCATTACCTTTTGAATGCTTTTGATGTAATTTATTTGGGAAAAGGGAGTAACAATGTCGCTTACAACTTTTCTCTCCCGTTGAGAGGCATTCAAAGCTAATGAAATTTTCTCAGCTGCGTCCCCCAGTGAGCTAAACCTGTATTTTTCAGGAACAAAGTCTGCATGACCTCCGATGCTTAGAACAATTGGAATCAGGCCAGCGCTCATAGCTTCTGCTATAGAGATTCCAAATGGCTCTCCTTGCATCGGATGAAAGTAGGCTTTGCCCTTGCGTAAAAGAGACAGGAGCATTTCTGAAGTTGCATTGATCTCTAATCTCACGTAATCAGAAACACCTGAACTTTTTATCATATTTACAATTTGATCATAGTATTGACGATCTTGCGGCATTAGGCCGCCAACTATTATCATGCCCTTGCCAATATTTCGTTTCTTTAGCAAGTGAGCAAGGGCTATGGCATTTTCTAGTTTCTTGCTTGGGTTGAACCTCGATATGACGACTACAAAATCCTCTCTTTCACAAGAATATAATGCTGCCCTGCGGAATTCTTCAACACTGACAGGTGGCGGGATAACAAGAGTCTTGGATGGTAGTTCGCCAGATGATGAACATGCCGCTTTGGTACTAGGCGATTTTGACAGTACTCTTTGAATCGCATCTCTGCTGAAGGCAGAGTTTGTGATAACGGTAGAGCATTTTAGCAGCATTATATAATTATCATGAATTCTACGCCAAACCTGGTCGCCGTTGTCCAATATACTGCCAAGTGAACTAGTCTGCCTTTTGGCATCAAACTTTGCCAATCCCAGATCCATCAAATAGTTTGCATAGGATATGTCACCTTGCTCGATCAGCTCTACTGCAAGGGGATAGTGGCAATATGTGATAGTGTTTATTCTAGAGAAATATGGAAGATAGTAAGGCAGCATGTCCCCATGAGTGTTTATTGTAATTACATCGTCACTGATTCTACCATAGTCGTGATTTTCAGCCTTCAATGGAAGACCGTCGAACAGGTCAATTCTCTTTATTTGGCGGAAAATTGCATTCACTCTCTTGTTACCAAATGCATGTTTGAGCCTTGAGAGATTAGGGCGCCTTGCCAGCAAAAGCTCGACATCAATGCCCATTCCAATCAATGCTTGGATTGTGGCAAGAGCTACCTGCTCTGCCCCTCCACACGGATTCAAATCTGTATGCACAACCTTTGCCTTCACTTCGCCACTTTACACCCCTGAAGTTGCACACTGCCATATGATTATCGAGTACGATATGCCCACACTCATAGATGGGCAGAAGCCTCTATAGGATCTGCCACCATTATCTTCGCAATTAGAATATTTATATATACTCACATTATGTGAGTAACTGATAAATATTTCTGGGTGTTAGGGGACGCTAATTATCTTCTATCCAGATAGCAATATGTACCACTACCAACAGGCGAGCCATTATGAGAAGCACACTTGGCAAAGAGAGTCTTGTAGAGAAATAGATCCTCTCTCTCACTCTTAACACTTTTGACTGTTCAAAAGTTGTTTTGATTTTTCAGTCAGCCACTTGATATTCGCATTAATAGTGTTAATGCACAATCATAATGTGGTGCAAAGCAATAGCTTGGAAAATTGCAGATGTGACTCATTTGCAGGTGAAATCTGCGATTGCAGATATTGCTGCATGGATGGCTAGGCAGCAGAAGAAGCCCCATTTTTCTTTTGTATCTGGAGAACATATTCTTCCTCGTTTTGCCAAAGGCGTGCGGAGCCATTCGTTCAAGTAGCATCATAAATCGAGCAGAGTATCAAATGTGTATTATCATGCGATTGCCTCAAATGTATCCTTTCTGGCAAATGCTTCTCGAGCTATGGCCAAGGCATCTCTTCGCAAAAGCATGGGTCGATGAACCCTCTGCTTGGCAATTTCCATAGCAACTTCCCGGGGTGTTTTTGCTGCCTCTTCCATAACGAATCTGGCAAGCATACTTTTCACATTCCTCGATATTTTGTATGCAACGAGGTCAAACGCATCTTTTTCTGTTCCACCTTTGTACTCTACAAATGAGCCTATCACACCGCCGGCATTCGCTATAAAGTCCGGCACAATGAGAACATTGTTTTCATGAAGATACCTATCTGCAGATGGAGAGGTGAGAATGTTTGCTGCCTCTACTATCATTCTTGTGCCATGTTGAAGAAGTTTTGGTGCGGTCTTGTCGTTTATAGAGTCGCTGACAGCTGCCGGGACAAAAATATCTGAACCTATTTCAAAAATCCCGTCTCTGCCTCCGATTCTGTATCTTGATTCACCACCTTCTTTTTTCAGGTCTGCAAACTTTTCCTTGCCCCTCATATCTTTCATCAATCTTGGAACATCTATGCCACTAGGATCATTTATCGTGCCAGAGATATCGCTGATGGCCACTACTCTAAAGCCTCTCAGATGGAGGAACTTTGCAGTAAAAGACCCAACATTGCCAAAGCCTTGAATGGAAACTTTTGCAGATCTTTTATCTTGTACCGCCGGCCTTGAAGATCCGTGTGTCTTGTCGAGCGCCTCCATAGCCTCTCGTGCCCAGCTCATGAGGAATACCTCCAAGCTCTTGCGGCTTGCTTGTGCAGGCCCGCATATCACCAATCTCATGTGCAAAGATAGCCATGTCCAGCTCGGTTGTGCCAATGTCAGTAGCCGCTATGTACTGCAAAGGACAGTAAGGTCGTATCATTTTGGCAAAAGATTTCATCCAACCTACCCTGTCAACCTCAGCAGGGTTTCCTATGATACCGGCCTTGGCTCCGCCAAATGTCAAGCCGGCAGCTGCGCATTTCCAAGTCATTGTTCTGGCAAGCCTGAATATCTCTTGTGCATTCGTTGTTTCGCTGAACCTGATGCCTCCCTTTCCAGGGCCTGTTGCAGTATTGTCAATGACCAAGACTCCTTTCATTCCGGTATCCGGGTCACATACACTCAAGACCTTTTCAGGACCCCAATCGTCAACGGATATTATGTCTTCTTCCATGGGAACCGGAATGTCGGCTTGCTAATTATGCATCATATAATATTCTTATAATCTGCAAAGACTGCAGGTTTTGATAAATTGATAATTTCCTTTTAATCCAATTGTAACTACTCTTATGTGGGTTCACTTTTAGAACCGCTATCGGCACGGAAACCTCCTTGTTACAGCGATTGCTCCAAAGATCGCCATTGCAAGCACTATTGCGGCTACCATGCGAAACTCTGGAACCATGGTCGTACCCGTGACTTCTACTGTCTCAGTACCTGCTGGCAAGGAGATTATCAGGGTTCTAGTGTCATTACCTGTTTCTTCTTCAAACACCACTGCTCCTTCTTCCCTGTCATCTATGACAATGGTGTACCCTGCGTCTTCTCCTCCGTCTGACTTGGCGTCCAATATGACTCTTGGAAGTTCGATAGTTAGGGTTCCATTCTCTGTCTGGTCGATGGTTACAGTCAGTGTCGCAAAGTCTAGATCTGCTGTCATGCCAGTCACTTCGCCTCCTTCGACCATGTACCTGATATCGTATTGCTGACTACTGATTTCTACTTCGAATGTCTGCATTTCCTCCGCCATTGTTGTTGGTGATGGAGCTTCTTTTGCTGTGAAGTTAAATGTTGTTTCAGCTTGCTGTCCATCACTGTAGATTGCTACCGCTCTATATTCCCCTCTGATTCCCATCATTCCACCTATCTTGAATTGATAACTCCATGATCCGTCGGCTGCTACCGGGACCTGAGTGGGTCGATAGACTGCGTTAATTGGATTGGATATTTGCAGCACGACGACAGGTTGTCGTTCTTGTCCTGCTTGGACTATGCCAACTGTCCCAGAAAGAGTTATGGTGTCGCCTGCTCCATAGTCTGTCTTGTGTGCTTTGATGGTTAGCGCTTGTGCATGCGCTGTGCCGCCAACAACAACCAGTGCAACTGGTGATGCCATCAATAATAATATTGCAATTGGTACATATGCTTTATTTTTCATTATCCCTGTGCACGCTACTACTGCTATTAGTTACCCACCACTGCGTCATACTTGTCAAAGCTATATCCTCTCAGTTCCAGCTGATCTATAATGTCATTTAACAGCTGCAATTTTTCTGGATCTGCTTGGTTCACCAGTTCCCCTGTGACCAGGTCAACAGCCGCAAAGTCTGTTGGATGCAGCACGATTACGGAATAACCATATTTGCTAATGTTGGTGTTTACCCTGCTCAAGGCCTCTGCGACCAGAGCCTGTCCCTCATATCCTTCTCTGGCCAGACCCAGCAGAGATGTGTTGAAGGGCACATGGTATATCTTGGTACCCCCGTTGACAACGCTCAGCTGAATTATGGTATCTCCTGTGCTATGCGAATTAGAGACCTTGTAGCTATTAGGAGTCATTTTTTCGTACCAATAACTGCTAGATATTCCCTTCATGCCAAGATCCGCCAGCGCCTTTATCGTTTCTTCATCGAAAGTGCTAAATGGCGGCAGGAATGTTGAAAGACGCACTCCAAGGGTCGATTCTATCTTGTCATTGGCTGCTCTAAAGTCGCTTAACTGTTCGTCGTATGTCAGCGCTCCATAGTCGACATGTCTAAGTTCCTCCATACCAGCTTCAAATAACCCGATATCGATTCCTTCCCTTACCTTTTCTAACACAGTTGTGTCGCTGCCACCATTCCCAAATGAACCGGCAACAATTCCCAGAGTGAGTGGTTTTCCTTCCTGCATGAAGAGATCCATTACGGCAACCTGTGTGTTGCCGTAGCCATAGTCTGCGACATCATGAAGTTCAAAGATGACGCACAGGACGCATTTTGTGTCTGAAGAAGGTTGCTTCTTGCGCTGCCACGGGCATTATTATTCCCGTAGGAAGAAGGATGACCATCGTTCCAAAACAGCAGTAATATTAAGCATCATCATTGTCATTTTTGTTCTTAATGGTGATGTCAGTTTAATGTTCGACCTGAAGCAGAGGAAGAGATTATGTGTATTAATCCTTGCATCATCTTTTTCTGCCTAGGCGCTTCATGTTCTTTTTTAATACATTCTATAATTCAAATGATGCATAAATTTAAAAGGCAAAATATCATCTGTTCGAAATATGCCTTCTTGATGTGAATACAGCCTCAGTAAAAATACAGTTGATCTTCCAACTCATTAAATGGTTTATCGACCAAACAATAATCACAATGGGCGAATACGAAATAAAAAAGAAGACTACTTTTGAGGTAGACAGGAAAAGTGAAGCGGAAAGAGACCTCGAAGATGCTGGTGACAAAGTTCAAGCAGGAGCAAAAGCAGTAGCCAACAAGCTCAAAGACCCAGACAGAGACCTAGACATAGAATACCGGAAAGAGAAAATAAGAGAAAGATGACTAAGCAATGCTTGTCTTTCCTTTCTTTTGAAGTTATGAATCCTCTCTGGGAATATAATATAAAATAGCTACACGTTGCTTGCGGGTACTAACAATACATCAAATAACTATACAGAAGTGATGTTTAGGGCCTCGGATGATGGAGGAGGAAGCAGAGACAACATTTTCTGACAGGATGAACCTAAGCAATTCCAATGATGTTGACTCTTAGAAGTCAAGATAGTGCATCCCGGCGGCATATGAAGATGATTTGCCTCACTGTGTATAAATTAACAAGGAGCTGCTTTGTTCTAGAACATGTAGTGCATAATTGCAAAACTTCTGGCAGCCATGATAATGCTGCGTGAGCAGTGCTCAGAATTGCTGTTGCAAGTATGCCAAATACTGTCGATATTATAATCCGAACGATTCGATATGCAATCGGGAGCAATCTCTTGTCTGTTCTGTAGCATATGGCATTTTCACATTTACAACAAGAGCAAAGGCATTGATGAAGACAAGATACATCTAGAGGTGAGGAACGCCGAGGTATGAAGGAATTCCTGCTAAAGGTAACATATACTACCATACTGTTGGATCTGGGGCTTTGCTGCAATAGCATGGCAATTGTGGAAAAAATAATGATCGCCAGCGTTTGATCCTTATATACACTTGCAGCTTCCTCTATCAAGAAAGTATGAAAAAAGAAGAAGAGGTGTGCATATGTCCCTACTTTTCAGTACCAGCTACAGTCATCATTTCGTCTATTTTGTTATACGTCTTTAGAAATTGCAAGCCCTTCTCTGAAGTCCTGTACTTTTGTTCACTTGGCTGGTATTCTAGCAGACCATTTTCTATTAGCACTGTCAGATATTCCTTCAGCTGCGCATAAGACAGATACGCTCGATACATTATCTTGGTCTTTGTAGTGCCGCCCTGAGCAGCAGCTTCTAGTATCTGCGACATGATATCGGTTCTGCTCCTATACTTCATAACTTTCTTTTGCTTTTGCTTTAATCCACTATATAACGTTCAGGCTAGGATGTTATGGAATGAGACGCTACCCTGCAAAGGGTGATTCATATGAATATTTTCCATATTAAAGCTATAATCTTTATCAGATAATTGCAACTTCTCTGCACATGCCCTATGATAGTACTTTCTATTCTTACCACCGCTGCTTACTATCACGTCTCTGATTCGCAGTAAACCCTTGCAGGACCAGCAAGCATAGTTTTGACGGTCTAGTATCCTTTTTCTTAGCTGCCGATAGTCTGTTATTATCTGGACTGGTCTGACCATCTTTCCAATATCTTATAGATTATCGTATCTGTTTTAACAGTATATCAAGAGCAATTCATATTCTAATTCCATTAATCGTAGAGCCATACTTGAGAAAGGAGAACAAGTTTTCCATTCGAAAACCTCTTTATGCTGCTGCATTAGCTAGGGAGTTTCGCTTGCTTTCCATCTCCTTTACAAAGTGGTTAGCCATGAAATCATCTTCAAATCTAAGCAGCAGCCCATCCGCAATAGTAGATCCTTTAGAAGTTGCTGATTTTAGTTCAATTACGACATATTGTTTACCCTTATTTATGATCAAGCCAACGATTCCTGCTATCCCTAGGGTTTGTGCTGGTAATTCAGATCCTTTGATTATCTTAACATCCTCTATCAAAATAGATTGTAGTAGCTTCAAGTTCAGGAATTTCTATTCTATCATTGTATAAAGATAAAGCAACTTCAACTTCTATAGGCGACGGTATTAGTAATGAACTGAGATATTTTGCCTTTGTTACAAGGGAGGACAATTTGATTCTATTATAGCATCATGTATGCATACAATAGTTATTTTGGATTAATACTCATCATTCCCTTGCTTCTCTCTCTGTGCGCACTGCTTAACATGGTCTCGTAATTCCTCTCTACTTCTAGCACTTAAGCCACATATACTACATGTAGTTTGTTGTAGCTCTGCCTCTTCTTCTATTGCTGATCCCTTGCCACAACCTAAAGATTCGTTGTCAGTATCAATAACCTATTCAAAGTAGTCTTAATGTATTGATTTCACTTCTATCCAATTTGTTTATGGAGGGAGTTGCTATCCTCCTAATGAAGTCGATGTCTGTTCCGCGCCAGACTACATATTGAAGCTGATGGAACACGCAGACGAGAACCCTCGTTTCTTTTTCATCCCACTTTAAGTGGCATCCGCACGGTAACTGTCTTGACTGCAATTCATAATAACATCGGTGCCAACATCCAATTAACACTTGTATGTTATTGTCTGATACTTTTGCAAGAACCGCTTAAGATGTATGAATGTTGACATACAGGCACATTTATCAAGTTCTGACAACAACTGCATTGATAATTTATCGTCAGCTCATGCAATATTGAAACGATTTACAAGCCAATGATGAATAGTCATAACAATGCCTGGTTTTCTCATATGATATGCTCCATAACAATTATCCATGTTCCTTAATTAGCCGACTTGGCAAGGGATATCTGCTCTTGGGATGCTGTCCGAGATATGTCCAAAGTGTAACAGGCTGCTGACGCAAGCCAATTACTTGGTCAAACTGAGTGTAGCAGATACAGGGAGTTGTACTAAAGTACTGGTCTGTGAGTGCGGATATTTTAGAGAAGAACAAGTTTAGAACGCTATCCGTTGTCATGCAAAAATCTGTTTGTTCATACCCGTTACAATATAATACGTATTGATAGAAACGCAAAGAACAATCTTTGGCTACCCACAAATTGGTAAAGTGTGTGCTCGATGTTAAGAGCGTTCATACTGCAGGTTTTAGCAATTTTTGCTTCTTTAATCCTCGCAACAAGCATGTCTTAACAACAGAAGAAGTATTTGCGTCGCATCCGCCTGTTCCAGAGTCTACCACTTACAGCCCGTGCCAGTGCGTCATTTTCCGATTTGACGACATAGCTGACTATTGGGCATGGAAGGTCCAGTTAAGGGTGATGGACGAATTTCTTGCACAGGGAGAAGACCTTTCAGTGGCAATCGTGGCGTCCAAGATAGGGCAAACAAGCAGATCATAAACAAGATAATTGAGGGCATAGATAAAGACAAGTTTGAAATTGGGATTCATAGCTAGGACCATGTAAACCATAAGAACCTAGATAGGAATACCCAGATAGATCACTTCAAGAAGGCAAAACACAGGCTCGCTGGGCGGTTCGGCGTAAATCCGCTGGAGATATTTGCAGCTTCTTTCAATGGATACAATAGTGACACACTTGTAGCAATGAAGGAAAACAACCTGCACATTTTCAGCACCGCGCGCTATGCAGCGAATAAAGTAGGGCAGCCATCAAGTCAGGGCTTTACAAACATATACGAGGTTGACAACTCGTTCAATTCCGGCAACGCCATAATTGAGCTGTCCAATGTCAACGGCTCTGGCATATACCACGCCCCGTTAGGATTTTCCATAACGCAGCTCCAGAACAGAGGGTTCACCTCGGGGGCTAACGGAACTTTGGTCAATGAAGCTCTTGCAAGGATTGACAAGGAGATAGCAAAATACGGCTTTGCTATGATTGCGCTGCATCAGGCCGACTTTCAAAAGATAGTGGACGGCAAGAAGCTAAACGAGGTTGACGAGAAAGTTTTCAGATCTAGTGCAGATAATAGACAAGCTGCAGAATAGAGGGATACCAACAAAGAAGATCATGATCGTTACGCCTCAAAATACGCCCCCACTGTAGCGCGCAGTACTATACTAATATTGGACATGGTCAAGAGCGTTCCATGGGGCAAAGATATCACTGTAACAGGCAAGTTGGTTGTTAACGACGGCTCGGGAATAATCATAGCGAATGCAACCATCCGCTTTGATGGGGATAGGTGCTGCCAACCTTACATCTGTAGTCTGGAACTAAAAGGAAAGGATACCGCAACGCCTATCTTTGAGGTAGATCTGTCAGTTCTAAACGCTTCAGCTGAAAATACTGAGCAGGGAATCAAGACATTCACTTTTGTGCTGACTGTCAGTGATAGAGAAGGCAAAAAGGACCAAGACAGCGTGAATGTTTGAGTCATCATAGAGTGACGATATAGTTAGCTGACACTCCCTGGAATCTTTCCAATAAAAATTCGCAATTCCATCACATCTATATGGAACGTCGCTGGTTTGATATTCTATAGAATAGCTCCATACGGACTTTTATGAGATCACTGAATAGAGAATATATTATGAGCTACAACAAATCAAAGCTATTACTAAATCGTGTTTCTGCCATCAGAAATGAACCCAATACAGAAAAACGATTAAGGATGCTTCAACAGCTCAATGATTCCCTGCCCAAGGATATTAGGTTGAATCTACCTTCGCTTATCACCAACGCCTATGTTCGGAAGCTCTAGACATGATCGAAGAAAGGCTTCTTCTAGTATCAGCATAGAACCGACAGCAAAGGCAATTATGAACAAGAACGCTACAACCAAACTAGTAACCACCATTTAAGGAGCATCGATAACTGACCAACAATGCAAAACTGACATCTACATAAAATGTGGCAGACAAAATCATGCAAAATTTTTGAAATTACTGCGATTTTGTGTTTTTCATTCGACATAGGCTTATAAAGACGCCAAGATCGCATATGGCATACATTGATTAGTTGATCTTGCGACAGCTTGCACAGAGGATAGAATAATCTCACACCATGTTTAACAAGCGACATAATGTATCGCCGTATGACGGTGCAGGTGTGTCTAATATGAGAAAATCAAAACAACAACCAGGTTCAAGCAATACTCTGATAGTAAGAAACAACAATGTAGATGAAGGGGTGATTGCATTTGGACTGTGGCTCAATTTGGAAGGAAAAGACTCGCGCATTGTCCCTATCGCTATGAAGAAATTTGACCAAAATAGAGAGGTTCTCCTGCATGACAATATTCTACAAAAAGACGTAAGCGTTAGAATTGTGGAAGGGATCCCTATTTGCAATGGGTGTAGAGCAAATGACTGCGCTCATGTCGGTTTTGCAATATGCGCAGAGCAGATGCATTTTCGTTCAAGATGATAATGGCTGTAGCCGAGGCACCACTCATATCTTTAGCTTCTTTGTTTCATCCTGATGCCGCTTACAAACAATAACCTGGACCTTTTTGCCATTCCATTCAAGCATACAGCCACAATGGAACACTTCAGATTTCATGTGCTAAATGCCGATTACAGAGTGCTCATATATCAATAATCCGGGACCTTTGTAATTTTTCAGGACGCTGGAGTCCTTTTTACTAACGCTTGCTCCAGCGGTTGTGGCACGCAGTCAACCATTACCAGAGTTATTAGTGTGAACGCTGCAAAACTTAGGCACTGTGGGAACTAACTGTCGCGCTGATACGCCTTATCATGGACACCAGCGTTTCTTTGGATTCTAGCGCACTACTCCTAGTGCCATCTTCAAGCACTATAGTGTCTGTCAAGTGTTTCTCAATAGCAACGGATAAGCTATTTTCAAAATTTACCTTTCCACTGCCAATCGTCCTGTGATCGTCTATCACACCGTTCGTATCGACTGCATGGAAGTGAATCAGTTCATTTATCTCTGATAGGTCAGTGTCATAGCCGGTCCTTATCAACTGATGAGCCGTATCAACGCCTCTAATTACGTTGGCGAGATTTCCTCTTCCATAGGAGATGCTATCGTAATCAATGGCATCTGAATAATGCTCTTCAAGTACAATTTCGATCGGCTTGCCATCAACCTTCTTGTCAGCGGCATACTTTGCAATTTCTGCAAGCGAGCGCATAAAGTTCTCCTGAAATTCCCTTTTTCTTGTTTGGCGATAAGCCTTTAGAACAGGAGCAAAAATTCCATAGATTTTCACCGCTTTACAGCCCACAAAGTATCCTGCCTTGTTGACACACTCGCCCTTCAGACAAAAGAATGCCGGCAGGTCGCTGAAACTGTGCAGCACCATCCTGTAGATGCCGGCAACTTCCATGTATTCAAGTGTTTTAATAGTATATTCTACTGCCTGTTTTCTTTCATTCTGGTCTGGTGAATCGATGCTTGGCCGGTGGAGCGTCTTGTGGAGTGAGTTTATCATGTGCTTGTCCGCACTATAGTCCCTCATGAGCTTGAGACAGTTTGGTTTTGATTGTACCAGCCGATGGAGGTGATCCTCATTTAGCTCCACTCCCGAAAATCCGTCTTCATGCGCTAGCTTGATGGTCTGTAGCGCATTGGCAGCAGTTACATATGGAGCCACCGAAGTAACAATCCTGACCTGCGTGCTAATTTCTAAATCAGCCCCCAAGAATGCTGATGATTGGCACTACAAAACTGCAAGACAGATACCATTAGGACAACCAACAGGATAAGGCTATGCGCACATTAATCTAAAGATTTTTTGCCCAAGGTAGTTCACACAAATCCCATAGCCAGATTTGCCATGACGAATATTAGAGCCACTTGAAAGACCCCTTGGCTACCGGCCAGTTTGATGTTCCTCATGCCCCATCGTATTATCTTGTCCCGGTTAGGCTCCTTCTTCTGTAGCTCTAGGAAGACCCGTATTTCTGTAGGCATTATCATTCCAAAACCCTGTATAGAGAGAATTATAACTATGACCACTGCCGCAACAATAGTTGGCGATTCAAGTGTCAGCATGCCCATCCTCTGGGCAAGAGTTATACCAGAAGTTATTGCAACTGCCGCAAGAGCTGGCATAAGAAAGAGCATTACAGGTACCAACTTTTTGATCACTTGCGTTCGGGCTTGAGGCTCAAGTCCTTTCATCACCTGGCTCATGACTATGCCCATAAACAAATCGATCCCAGTCCATGTTCCTCCCATCAACACATGGACGTAGTTGAGAGCAAGCAGATTCCCATAGAATAAAACAACTACAAGAGCAACTACAGGCACTAGCAAGGTAAGAAGCGAGTAAGGTGAAAAGATCCTATGCTGCTTTTCTTCGATCACAGGCTTCCTTCGAGCCAGAGATATTTAAGCGGAATAGAAAACTGGAAAGCATTTCTGCAGTAGCGACACTTAATTAGCCACCAGTTATCAGTGGAATTCAAATGTCAAGCAGGCAGGTGTGGAAAAAATGCACATTCTGCAACAATGGGAGAAGAACTTGTTTTAATTGCGGCGGTTCTGGCAAGGTTTCGCCGGGCTGGCAGACGTGCTATGACTGCAAGGGCTTCGGAACAGTAATGTGTACAGAATGCGGAGAAAGCGGTGGCCGACGCGAAACAATCTGGTCTCCTGAGTAAAATTTTATTTTCGCCTACTGCAATGGCAGAATGAATGAGCTTGGAAATAACTCCCTCTCTCAAGGACGCGCTCCGCGAGTTATACTACAAGGAAGGCTGCGATCAGAAAGGCTGGGCGTACATTGCGCTCAAAGACATAGATATCAAGGGCAACGTGCTGGTTTTCAATAAAGGAGTCCATCACAGGATCAGCATCAAGTTAATGGACAAGATTGTTCCAGAAGTTAGAGAAATATCCAGCAGATCTGTTAATGGCAATTTTCTGTTTGATTATCTGGCTTGCAAGGTAGGCCAGCAGAGCAAATACGAAGATGCAATGCTGGCAAATCCAGCTGCGCTTTGCTGGATAAAGACCAGAGATGGCGCATTTTCCAGCGACCAGATAGACGTTCTGCACAGGATAAAACTTCCTCTCGCGGTCTTTCGCATAAAAGATGTGCTTGCTCCGCCGGCAAAAGTAGAGATGAAGTGGGACATTAGGTCCGGCGAGGAGTGGCTTGACGAGCTTGACGACCTCAGAGACCAGACAGAGTCTGATGATGAATACTTCTAGAGACATTTAGCAACAGCTGCTACCTACCCTGCCAAGCACCTCGCCATGACGGAATAAAAGTTAACTTTTACATTTCTTGCCGTGCCTATGATATGACGACCATAGGGAGCGCAGAGTTAGTTCATGTCAACAGCGTTTAATGATAACAAGGCGAGTTTGAAAGTTGCCGAGGCCAATACGAGGGATGTCGGAAGAAGAATTGCCAGAATCGACCCCAAGGTGGCAGAGAGCCTTGGCATATCGACAGGAGATGCAATAGAAGTTACTTCGCCTGCTGATAAAAGAAAGACAACAGTTCTTAGCTGGCCTGCATATCAGGTTGATTATGGGAAAGGTCTTGTCCGCATTGATGGCTATATCAGAGGCAGGCTTGGCGTAGGCATCGGCGATACGGTTGATATCAGAAAAGTGCAAGCAAAGCCTGCAGAAAGCATTACGTTGGCACCTACCGAGCCATTGCGCATCATGGGCGCAGAAGAATACCTGGCAGGATTTCTAGAAGACCAGCTTGTAACAAGGGGCGATACTATTCCTCTCAATATAATGGGACAGCGAATTGATTTGGTGGTGACTGGCACAAATCCATCCGGACCTGTAATAATCAATGCCTCTACACGGGTTACATTATCTGAAGAAGTAGCCAAAGCCGCTGCAGCTCAGGAAGGCGGCATTCCAGCCATTACTTACGAAGATATTGGCGGACTGCAAGATGAGGTAATAAAAGTAAGAGAAATGATAGAGCTGCCCCTGCGGCATCCTGAGCTCTTCAGGAGACTTGGAGTCGAAGCCCCTAAAGGAGTTATTCTGCACGGCCCACCGGGTACTGGCAAAACATTGCTCGCAAAGGCAGTAGCCAATGAAACAAATGCCAACTTTTACACGATCGGAGGTCCAGAAATTATGAGCAAATACTATGGCGAAAGCGAAGAGCGGCTGCGCAATGTTTTCCAAGAAGCGCAAAAGAATGCACCGTCGATCATATTCATAGACGAGCTTGATTCGATAGCCCCCAAGCGTGAAGAAGTGACAGGAGAAGTCGAGAGGAGAGTGGTAGCCCAGCTTCTATCGTTGATGGATGGTCTGACTGCTAGGGGAAAAGTTGTCGTAATCGGCGCCACCAATAGAATAAATGCTATCGATCCTGCTCTGCGACGTCCTGGAAGGTTTGATAGAGAAATAGAGCTCGGCGTTCCAGATAGAAATGGCAGGCTTGAGATCTTGCAGATTCACATGAGAGGAATGCCACTAGCAGAGGACGTAAAGCTGGAAAAGCTTGCAGATATTTCTCATGGATTTGTGGGAGCAGACCTCCAATCACTCGCCAAGGAGGCCGCAATGCGTGCACTAAGGCGCATACTTCCAGAAATTGATGTTTCTGCAGAAAGCGTTCCTGCTGAAACTCTGAACAAGATCATTGTCAAGATGCAGGACTTTATGGACGTGGTAAAAGAGATGGAGCCATCTGCAATGAGGGAAGTTTTTGTTGAAGTGCCAGACGTTAAATGGGAAGATATTGGCGGATTGGAAGCTGTAAAGCAAGAGCTGCGCGAAGCGGTAGAATGGCCGTTGAAGTACCAAGGGGTATTTGCTTATGCTGACGCGACTCCTCCAAAAGGCATTCTTCTCTATGGTCCGCCGGGTACCGGAAAGACATTGATGGCAAAGGCAGCGGCTAACGAAAGCGAAGCCAACTTCATCAGCATAAAGGGGCCTGAGCTACTGTCAAAATGGGTCGGCGAATCGGAAAAGGGGGTCAGAGAGATATTTAGAAAAGCTAGGCAGGCAGCACCATGCATTATATTCTTTGACGAGGTGGATGCAATAGCTCCTACAAGAGGCGGAGGCTTTGACTCACACGTTACTGAGCGTGTCATCAGTCAAATGCTGACAGAGCTGGATGGCCTTGAGGTGCTGACAAACGTAGTAGTAATTGCAGCGACTAATAGACCCGATATTATAGATCCTGCGCTACTACGACCGGGAAGGTTTGACAGACTCCTGTACGTGCCACCGCCCGACTATGAATCAAGAAAACAGATAGTGCAGATCCATACAAGGAAAAAGCCGCTTGCTGATGATGTTAATGTCGACGATCTTGCCGCTAAAATGGACGGGTACACTGGCGCAGACATTGCAGCGGTAGCATCGGCTGCAGTGATGCTTGCACTACGAGAACATATTTCAAAATACAAGGAGGCGCAGGAGGCGGAAAAGAACGCAAAAGAGCTGAAAATACATATGCAGCATTTTGAAGAGGCCATGACAAAGATTAGACCGCTGTCGACCCAAGAATTGGATATGTATAAGAAAATAGCGGAGAGATTTGGAAGACCTTCCCCACCTGCCGCCACTACTACTACCAGAGCGCCTACAAATGCTATCGCATAATGATATGCGCAAGAAGGTCACATCTAAAATAAAATAAAAGAAAAAAGAGGATAAGTGTTAAGCAAAGGCTCCCGTTTCTGTAATTAGCTGCCAGCAGTTGACACAGTAGTTGCCAGTTGCTGTAAAGATTTCTGCTTCCTTGTCATTGCAGTGGTCGCAAGCTATCCTCTCTGACATTTTCTTTCTTTTTTCTCTCCCTTGCCAAACCATGTACAGTTCGCGAATTAAATTCTTAGCAAGTAAACGTATTGTTTTTTCAGTCAACAGAACCTATATCATTGCCAAGAACAGTAATGCTTGCACGGAAAAACAACCAAGCGACCAACAGTGGTCATAGTTCTTCTGGCAGCCGCGCTTGCAGCCACGATGATAACAACTATTGTTATCAATGGCGGCAACGCGACAGCGCAACAACAGCAAAGCCAGACAATCTATAGAACACAGGAGACCAAGATGTCAATGGCAGCTCCTGTGGCGCATACCGGCAACCCGCCTCATGCAGTGGTTTTTGCGCTGCCGCTAAGAGATGACGGCAAGATATGCACAAGGCGGGTCGCGTTTACCGCAAGCAAGCTTATCGAAGTGGAAGTGCTGCATGTCTACAACCCTGATCAAACGCCTGATGCCGAACATGGATTGCCACCCACTGCTATCATCAATGACACGACGACAACTTATTCGCACCTAACTGGGATTGTCGACAATAATTATGTGCTTGGAGACGTTCCGACTGCGTCAGGGACATTCGAGTTCGCCGGAAGCGGGCTTGTGTTACACATAAGGAGCTCAGAGCCCTTCACCGTCACGTACACGATTGACGCAGCAAGATCTTTGACTCAGTGACCTGCAGGTCACTGACTTTTTTCTTATCTATATTCGTCGCCGCAGTCGCCGATCATCTCAAACAGATCGTTTGATTTTTTGCATACGTCTTCAATGCTGCTAATATCATCCTTGTCCATCTGAAAGTTGAACACGCGTACGTTGTCATCCCTATGGTCGGTTATACCAAGCCTAGCACCAATTATCACGCCTGCAACAGCCGGCTTGTTAAGTATATAGCGCGTCGCCACGTTTGCAATGCCTACGCCATGCTTTTGCGCTATTGCATGAAGGGTGGACAGCAATTCCTGAAACAGCTGCCAGTCGCCCCATGCGTCTATCATGCGCTTGTACTTTTTCAGGCTGGCAGTGTCGAGATCATGTGGTTCAGGTTTGCCAAGGTAGCGCTCTGATATCAGGCCGCCGCAGATCGTGCCGTACGCAAGCAGGCTGGCATCATTGTCGCGGCAAAACTTCGCCATCTTTACCTCCGGCCTGCGGTCAACTATAGAGTACTGCACCTGATTTGATATCAATTTCAGGCCAACATCCTTCATCATTATCTGCATGCGCTCGGTGTCAAAGTTGGTAAGGCCTACATTCTTGATCTTGCCCTCATCGCGGAGGTCTGATAGGTACTTTAGAGCATCTATGTAGTAAGGGTTGTTGTAGTCCCACCAATGAAACTGCACCAGATCAAGGGAGCTCACGTTCATGCGGCGGAGCGACCTCTCAATGCTTGATTGGGCGATCTGCCGGGTAATCCTTTGCGGCCCTGGCACCCACTTTGTCAGTGCTTGGACGTTTTGTCTATCTTGCTCCGGTAGGCTGCGCATAAAATCGCCAACAAAGTCCTCGGCCGGCCCATAAATGTCCGCAAGATCCCACGTGGTAAATCCGGCACGGTGATATTTTACCATCTCTTCTAACGCTGCCTGCGGATTGATGCGCCCGTGGGCTCCGGCGACCTGCCACATGCCGTTGAGAACTCTACAGATCTTCAAGTTTGGCGCCAGCTCGTAATGCTCCATGTCACTTCTTTTCTCGATCCATTGCGTCATAAACCTTTACCAGTTTTGTTGTAAGCTGACACGTGGCATCCAAAATGTTGACTCTGCCATTTTTCAAATGTTCATTCTAGTTGATGTTGCGCAAAACGAATGCGAGGTGCAACAGGCACCTACAGGCAATAATGAAAGACACAAACCAGAGCCGACAAACGCAGGATCGACGTAATATGTACCGTATGCAGATAGTATCGCAGGCAGCAACACAAACGCAGAGGATAACGATAAAAACTGTCTAACTGAAGAAAGCGCGAGCTGGCAGCTGCCGTCATGGGATGGCAAGGCTTGCTGGTTAGTTGCAACCGCGCAATCTCGAAAAAGCTGTGGGTGATGCGTGCGCCAGCTTTCATTCGTGCTGCTGAGGTACGACGTAAGCAACGAGAAAATAAAACACAAGAAAAAGAGAGATGCGCTGGCCCGCAATGACGTGCATTGGGCGGGTCAGTTGTGCATCCTCATTACTTTTTAGTGACTGTGACCGCAGCCACAACCACCACCCATATCGTGGCTGCCGCTTCCACGGGATGAAGAGCACGATGGGCATTTTGTTGAGCTGTTTTCAGACATGAACATGACGCCGCATGAGGCGCATTTCATTTTTTGTAATCCTTGCATGCCCTGCAACAGCGGCGCTGGTTATATCAAGCATGCTCCGCTCGTCATTTCCTCTTCCTTTCAATAGCAAGCAGGCTCCGCCTCAAAAGCGACACCATCAGCATCACGTCCTTTGTAGTAGGCACACTCTTTGCAAGCATCTTTTTGACTGCCGCTTCCAGCAGCGGCTTTTTGTGTGCGTCATAGTTGCCTGCGTCCGCCACCTTGCTGACATACTGCAGCAGGAGGTCGATGTCCTGCTGTGATGCCAGGTCGATCTTTTTCTTGCTCTTTTTCACGGGCAGTTCTGGCTTTAGTTTTGAGATTTCATAGAGCAGTATGGCAAGCGCGTGGGCTATGTTCATGGTCCTATAATTTGTCTTTGTGTCAATTATGACTACGAGATCGCACATGGCTAGCTCTTCGTTGTTGAGCCCTGACGACTCTCTGCCAAGCACGATGCAAAAGTCCTTACCATCTCCGCTGTGGACTATTATCTTGGCCATCTGCTCTGCGCTTGTCGCCTCCCGCAGGACATTTAGCCTGCTCGTCGCCGGGATTGCAGTCGTCCCAATGAGGACATCAAACTTTTTCCTCAATTGCTTGAGGGTCGCGGTTTTTGCAGATTCAAGCACACCCTTGCCGTGTGTGGAATATTTCACCGCCTCCACCCTATCGAAATGCGGCTTGATAAAATAGAGCCTCTTGAGGCCGAAATTCTTCATCAGCCTAGCAACATGGCCCACATTGACGTGGTACTGGGGCTCTACCAGCGCGACGGCTATGACCACGTCTATTACGCAAAAATTTGCCCATTTATGCTTTGACTATTATTATTGACCGTAAAAAGCCCTGAGTGCGGCATCTATCCTGTCTTCTGGCACGCCAAAAAACTCGAATGCTTCTTTTTTGTGGCTTGCAACCTGCAGCTTGGCGTTTGCTTCTTTTGCCTTTACGTAAGCTTCAGACGTTTCTTCCAAGAGCAACCTGGCATGCGTGCTCCACTGCACAAGGTCGCCGGGCTTTTCCTTCAAGATGGGCACCAGCTTGGCAAATGATGCGACTATGGCGACCCGATACTTTTGCAGCTGCATCTTTGAGGGATGCGAGTCGGGAAGCGATGGCACAAGCGAACATATCATGAACTGATACTCGTCAAGGTTCTTGGCGACGCTTGCCGCTTCTCCTATGGCAGGTGTGCTTTTTCTAGCCGCTCTTATATCCACTGATATTGCACCAAATATGCCCGGCACGCTCTTGATAGTAAAATCCGGGGTGGTTATCCCGTCGCCTGACAGCATCTTGTTACAGCCAGAGCCGGCAAGCTGCCTCGATATTATCGAATTGAGCATTACCGCTGTACACACATAAAAAGAAGACAGGCATTAAAAAGAATATGCAATTTTGAAAAAGCAGAAATAGCTACGCAGCATCCTAAAGCACATCTATGAAAAAGACAAAGTGGCAGATGCAAGCCTACTATCTTGATAGCTGCAATTGCGACTGGGGCTGTCCGTGCCAGTTCAATGCCAGACCGACGCACGGCAACTGCGACTCGGTCATTGGGATTCACGTTATAAAGGGCAACTATGGGGGCGTCAAATTTGCAAGGCTCAACATGGCATGGATAGGTTCGTGGCCCGGTCCGATACATGAGGGCCACGGCAAGATTTCATACTATATCGACGAGCGCGCAAGCAATGAACAATTTGAAGCGTTGTCAAAGATAATCACTGGCGACGCGGGTGGCGGCCCTTTTGCAGTTTACAGCAGCGCGGCAGATACCGTTCAAGAGCCGCGCCGGGCAAAAATAACATTTCAGGCAAAAGGGCTCAATAGCCGCGTCAAAGTAGGCGACATCGCAGAAGCGTGGCTTGAGCCCATGAGAAACCCTGTGACTGGCAAGATCCACCGCGCAATAATCGAGCTCCCGGAAGGTTTTGAAACCACTAGAATGGATCTGTCGTCGACGAAAGCCATTGTTGCAAACGACGGCTTCCTTCAATTCAATTATTCCAGCACTTATGGAAGTTTCCAAGAAGTGAACTGGAAGGGCCCGTAAACCTTGTGCGTCACCTGCCGACCTAAAAATAATCAGGCTAGTTGTAAGAAATCTATGAAATTAGATTATATAACAAGCAAAATAGCTTCTATTGTAGCAGATATCTAAAAGATTATAAAATGAGAATGTTTTTATGTAATTACTATCATTACATATGGTGATGGTAGTGCCAAAAGTCATGGCTTGACCTTGGCGCTTGGCGGACAAAACTGCATCGGATAAAAACGCGACTTTAACGGCATAGGCTGTAACAGGTCGTTGATGCAGGATCGCCAAGCGCCTTTCACCCTCCTTTCGTGAATCTTTTTCGCGTAGATGCCGCCGAACCAATTAAGAGCCAAGCACACATCTTCCTTCTGCCATGTATCACGAATTTTTCGGCCGTACCATGATAATCGTTTTTGCTGCCATAGCTGCTGCAGTCTCTGGGGGAGCTGCGCTGGCGCAGAACCAGATGCCAAATACAGAGACGATGTTGACCGACGACAACAATAATAATAATGCAGCGTCGAACATGACGCTGGACGAAGCAAGAGAGCAGTACCTGGCAGCATGGAACCAAACAGAGTTCGACTCTGCATTTAGCACGTATGTCGACGAGTTCTCCGCCGCCGGCTATGGCGTATATCAGGAGCACGGGAATGTATTCAGACCCGGTGAGACGATGGTGCTGTACGTCGAACCGGTCGGATTTGACCATGAGCAGGTGATCGATGAAGAGGGCAACACGCTTTACCTGATGAACATGACCGCGGATTATGTGATAGCCAGCGGAAATGGCACCGAGCTTCAGGTGATAGAAGACATACCAGTTGGAAGCATAGTCTCTCACAGACCCAACATTGAACTGTTCTTGGAGCTGACGCTTACTCAGGCAAGCCCATTCCCAGTAGGCGACTATCTGATTACTTATGTCGTGACTGACGAGGTGTCAGGTGAGAGCTTTATGCTGGAAAAACAGGTTACTGTGGCAGAATCTCCAAGCTGATCTTGATCTCACGGCGCATAGTCCATTAGATAGTCCGGCTGGCCAAGTGTGCCGTTGAGCCTCACCGACACGTCCACCCAGTAGATGAACCGGGTAGGGGCCCCTATGTAAAAGTCCTCCACCGGGAACTCGACTCTGTCCTCTGGCATTTCCGTGATCCTTGTTGGCCGGACGATGAACGTGTTGACGGTCTCGTCATACACCGCAAAATACCATCCGTCAGTGGTAGAATTACCCCAGGCAAAGTTTGGGAACATGATCGTGTACTGCTGTTCCCTGTTTGTTATCGGGCTCGTTGTTATGATGTGCCATCGGTAGAGTGTTTCAAAGTCGGTGTTGTTGTTGGGATTGCCTGCAAGGTCGATGGTGAAAAAGAAAGCCTCGTCGCGCTTTACCACGCTGGCACCCAGAATGTCGTGGTAGTCCTTGACCTCTGGGATCTCCTCCGTCCCGATCTGCTGGTAGACTGCTTCGGCGTCCCCTCTTGCATCCTCGATCCTGCTCTCCGCGTTGTCATAGACCCCGAGCGTCTGCTGTCCTCCTATCTCTATCTCCGGCCCTATGCGTGCAAGCGCAAGCGTGATCGGCACGAGCGTCGCGACCGCCACGGCGGCCGCCAGGACATACGACGCCTTTAGCACGTATAAAATGGGGAAGAGGTAGTATTTTCGCATTGTGCCAAGGAATAAAAGGTCAAAGGCGTAACCCTGTGATAGTTGTTATCGTCTAGGGCGATAGTTCTGGCAGGCGTGGCCGCAGCGTCGCTTGCGCTGTACTTTTCGCTTTCGCTCTATGTCTTTCCCCAGCTCTATCTGATAGAACCGAGGAGACCAGAGGCAGTTATCACGAACGTAAATCTGTCCGCGTCCGAGGTTGAACTTGGAGAGACATTTACCATTTCTGTGGCTGGCACAAACAGGGGTGAAGAGGCAGACATGCAGATTGTGTCGGTGGGCTTTCCAAACCTCACAAGGTCTGACAGCATAGAGGTTCTCAGGCACAACTTTGCCCAGACACCCCTGCGGATTAGCATTGGAACAGAGGTCGGCTCAGAGTATAGCGGTGAAAGGATGGTGAATGCACAATACCCGTCGATCGAAGCTTCTAGCAGGCCGTGGGCAGGTGGCGGCACATACAATATCGACCTGCAGGTAAGGCCCGAGACAGAGGGCACATTTGTGATATTTGTCAAGTCTATTGCGTTTCCTCATAGCTGGAACAGGGCGCACTGGCCGCAAGAGGGCGTCAGTGACTACCAGAAGGAGTTTGTGGATGTGTATCAGGTGCAGGTAGTGACTACAAAGCCTTAATTATCGAATGTGCGAAACGAAAAAGTAGTGAATGAACTATTTCAAACAGAGCCCTGCTCAGAGCATCATTGGCTCTAGCTCCAGATTTCTCGCCAGCTATGTGCTTGTGAGCCTCGGCGTTTTGCTGGCGGCAGGCGGCGGCAGCTGGGACATCAGCAACCACCTGCTGAACAAGCCTGAAACCTTTTTTGCGCCTCCGCATGCAGTGCTCTACTCTGGAGCGGGCGCGGCGGTGGTTGGTGCCATAATATTGTTCCTAACTTCAAGGCGTGCCGGCGCGATGATCATCAGGCCGATCAAGTTGGTCGTGGCCGGCGTCATAATACTGGTGGTTGCCGGGCCGGTTGACTTTGCGTGGCATTCGGCGTTTGGGCTTGATGGGCTCCTCAGCCCACCCCACTTTGTACTTGTAAGCGGGATGGTGGCAAGCAGCATTGGCTCCCTTGCAGGCATGGTCTACTACGGCAGCATGGCTTTCAAGGAATCCAGGCTGCCTCCCTTGCTCATCATAATCGGCGTGTTGCCGGTGTGGCTTGCAGTCTCTGGCATAGTGGATATGTTTTCGCTTCCTTTCTCAAAGACCGATTACTTTAACTTTAATCCGCACCCGACTCTCGGGGTGGCTGTTGCCACACTTGGCTTTCCAGCCGTAATATCGGTGCTGGCGTGCAGCTCGTCGGCCCTTGCAGGCAGGCGCTTTGGCGTGATGACGGCTGTCGGCGCGGCCTTCATCGTGACTGGCATGCTAACATCAATAGTGCCAAATGATGCGCTGGTGCAAACGCTTCTGTTCTATGCGGCCACCAACATAATACCGTTTATAGCGGCCGACGCGGTGCTGTCATTTTCCAGATCAAAAATCTCACTGTATGCCGCCGGCGCCATAGTAGGGCTTGCATTCTTTACCCTGTACTACCCGCTGATAACGTACACATATGGCGAGGCGCTGGGGCGAACTACCATATGGCCAAGCCTCATTGCAATAACATATTTCGAAATAATGGGAACAGTCATGCCACTTATGGTTGCGCCTGCGGCCGCAATGGGGATCCTAGGAGCCGCGGTAAGTGCCAAGCTTGTCTCCAAGAATAAAGCTCTAGAACATTAAAACGAGCAATAGCATTAGTACAACACTCCAGACTCTTTTAATATCAAGGATCACTTTCAATGTGATAATGGCATCTGTACTGGAGATTCAAAATGTCGATTATTCTTTAAAACTTACACGTGAATTTCTTATATGCGATTTTTGTTTTTGGACGGCTTCGGCGATTAGCACCAGAAGGCATGACATTGTAGCATGCCCCCAGTGCGATGCCGCGATCTCTCGGATACCGCTTGCAGAAAAAGAGAGCTTTACCTTCAACTATGACAAAAAGCGCGGGGTAGAGCTTGACTTTGCCATAGCCCGCTAGTTGTTAGTTGATGATTGTCATAAAATTCACTGTTGTCGCCGCTGGCGACGAGCACACTCCACAGTAGCCACTTCCAAAGGGCTGGCTGCATCTTTTCTTGTTATTATTGCAGCCATAGATGATGCCGCACCTTCTGCATTGGTGAAGGCACTCCATTGTTGCAGGCAACATGTGTGTATGTGCTAGCTATATTGAGCAGACTCGCTTTTAATGGCAACAATAGATTCTTCACGTTCTTCCTACGTGAAGAAAATGCAAAGGATAAATGCTAGGCTGCTGCATGTTTTTGTTGATCCATTGCAGAATCAAGAGGACGCGCCTTACGGGGTTGTGCAAAAGAATGGCTGCTCGGCCACCTTTTACCTGAAGGACTGTATCAGTGGCCTGAAGGAAAACGTCGGCGAAAAATCTGTTGACGTGGTTGTCACGTCGCCTCCTTACAACATCGGGATCGGCTATGGCTCTTACAACGACGCGCTGCCGCGCGAAAAGTATCTGGCGTGGATGGAGGAGGTGGGCGTCGCGGTCAAGCAGGCACTTGCAGACGACGGCTCGTTCTTTCTAAACATAGGCAACAAGCCAAAGGACCAGTGGATAGCGTGGGACGTCGCCTCTGTCCTGAGGAAGCACTTTGTACTGCAGAACGTCATCCACTGGATAAAGTCGATAGCGATAAGCAAGGCCGACGTCGGCAATTACCCAAACATCGCCGGCGACATCGCGGTAGGCCACTTCAAGCCCATAGTAAGCGACAGGTTCCTAAACGACTGCCACGAATACATCTTCCACTTTACAAAGGCCGGCGACGCCCATCTTGACAAGCTAGCAGTCGGGATACCATACCAGGACAAGACAAACATCGGGCGGTGGAAGACTGCCAAGGAGGACAGGCGCGACAGGGGCAACACGTGGTTCATCCCCTATGAAACGATACAGAGCAAGAGCGAGCGGCCGCACCCGGCCACATTCCCAGTCAAGCTGCCAGAGATGTGCATAAAGGTGCACGGCGGCGCCAAGATGGTAGTCGACCCGTTCACCGGCATCGGATCGACCGCGGTTGCGGCAGTGCGCCTTGGAATCCCGTTTGTTGGCTTTGAGATCGACAGAGAATATCTTGATGTTGCAATATCTAGGCTCTAGTCGCCGATATCATCATCACAGGGTTCCTCGCAAGCATCATGGTCCCAGTCGTCACCTTGCGGGCCTTTGAAATTGTTATCTGGGTAATGTCGACCTCGGCCAGCTTTAGCTCATTTACCGCAGCAAGCGCCTGGTACATCGTTTCTACGAGTATCGTGTCGATCACGATCCTGCCGCCCTTTTTCAGCTTGCTGGCTGCAAGCTCGATCACCTGCCTGGTGTCGCCCCATGTGCCGCCGACCATCACCGCATCAACCTGCGGCAGCTTTGGCAGGACGTCTTGGGCCTTGCCAAGGATGACCTCTGCATTTGCCCCGAACTTTCTCAGGTTCTTCTTGGTCAACTCGACTGCCTTTTGGTCAAAGTCGATGGCGTATACGCTGCCGCCCTTTGTCTGGAGGCACAGCTCTACGGTGATGCTTCCGCTGCCGCAGCCGATATCTATCGCAGAATGGCCTTCCCTGAGCCGCAGCTTGCTTAGGGCTATCGCGCGGATGTCTTCCTTTGTTATGGGCACCTCTTCTGTTCGCTCGAAAAGTTCGTCAGGGATGCCCGGCGTGCGATAGTCCCACAGCAATTTGTTGCTGCTTATGTGAGCTGGCGCCGATATTTCTATTTATGTTAGAATCGACTGGTGAAGCGCCGTGTAGACTATGATCATGAACGTCAGCAGCAGGAAAATGAATGGGACGATGCCCTCCATGGCGACTTTTCTGCGCTTGTCCTTTGGCACGTTCTTGGCGATGCCCCTTCCGATTCCAAGGGAGATAAAGTAGAACACCACCGCGATTCCAAAGGTCATGCCGACAGCTACGCCTTGATCAACAGGAGAATTGGAAGTGTCAAATGGGATCAGAAAACCTGCGACAATGCCAGCAGCTACTCCCACCAGAGCGCGCATGTAATAAACCTTTTCAAATATATCCAAATTGTTGCCTTTTTTGATTAAATTATAGCTGGTAAAATGCCTTGCGGCTATATGTGCAGTCATGCTGGGCTGGCCGGTTGTTGTTGGGAATAAAGGAGCGTGTACGTTTCCAGTAGAGTATGCCAAAAAATGCGGCAGTATGTCGCATTTCTCACACGAAAAATGCTACAATTGTGAACCGGGAACAAGGTATTATCAATCGCGCGTACTATAGTGACATAAGGCCGCATGAGGGGTTGTGAACGATCAGACACCATTAGAAGCAACAGGGGTAAAGATAGAGGGCGAAAATAAGTAAGTCGGTTACCATGATTCAGAATGCTTCCATATAGCATAAATTCATGTAATTATCATCTTGAATGACTCGCATATAGTTGGCTCGATATTGTGTGTGGCTTCTTGTATTGGCGATTATTATTGTGCCTCTTCTATTCTATCTGCTGCCTTCAGCCTTTGCCTACAGTGTAGTAATGATGGAGGCATCCCAGCCAGTAATCAGGACAGATTATTCTCACCTGTCAGACCAATTGCTCCCGGAGACTAGCTAGTCGTAGCCACGACTGCTCAGAGTTATGTGGACGATGACATGGAATATGCAACAATCATAGAGGTCAAATATTCAAATGGGATAACAGAGATGCTAGGCTGGCAGACTGGGCAAATAGCTTCCAATGGTTCTGTGGTGGGCATAGGAATATCTTGGACTCCTCTGAAAGCGGATACCTATCAGCTTCGCGCATATGTCTTGAGTGGTTTGGACAATCCACTGATATACTCAACAGTTGTTATGTCTGAAGTTACAATAGTTAACAGATAGATAGATTAGCAACCTACTTTTTGACAGCTCTTTTCAAAATGCTAAACTACCGAAGACTTGACAGAACCCAATTGTTTAATATTTGTGGTATGCCGCTTCCCTAAGACGTATGGAGCTGTCCGGCATCGAGCTGCGGTACCTTGTCAACGAGATCGGGAGCAGGGTCACCTCAGGGTATTATGTAAGCGGCGTCAATGCCATAACAAAGAGCTCCCTGCTTCTCAAGCTCCACCACCCGACGCAGGAGGACATCATGCTCGTCCTGTCCACAAGGGGCGTGTGGATCACGAAACTGAAATTCAAGCCGGTAGAGGAGAACAGCCTCGAGGGCGCCGCGCAGAGAGAGCTAGAGCGCGCAAAATTAGAGTCGATAGAGCAGGCCGGAAGCGAGCGCATTGTCTCGATGAAATTCAGGCACCCTGACGGAAAGGTGAGGGTCGCCGTCTGTGAGTTCTTTGGCGAGGGCAACCTAGTGATATGCGACGAGGGCATGCAGATAATCGCGATCCTAAACCCGATCCAAGTTAGGCACAGGACCCTCAACGTCGGGCTGCGATACGCCTACCCGCCGGCTAGAGGAGTCGATGTTTTTGAAGTCACGCTTGACCAGATGCTTTCATTGAGAAATGAGGCAAAGAGCCTCGACGTGCTTCGGTGGATCGGGCGCAGCATCTCTATGCCAAAGAAATTCGTCGAGGAGGTCGCCAAGCGTGCAGGCATTGAACCATACAAGCAAGCAGCGCGCCTGTCTGACGAAGAAGTCGAGAAAATCTATTCCATAATCAAGAATCTGGTAAATGACGTCAGCGCGGGCAGGAACCACCAGCCCATCATAATCATGCAGGAGGGCGATAACAAGCCAGTAGAAGCGCTGCCGATAATGACAGAAGAGGCTGCTGGAAAAATCAGCACGAAAAAGGCTGCCGCGTCGTACATGGAGGCGGTCGACGAAGTGCTAAGTGCTGAGATTCTGGACATCGGGCGCAGCAGCAAGACGGTCGAGCTTGACAGGCAAATAGCGATCCTTGAGCACGACCTTGACGAGCAGAACAAGGCCAAGGAAGCGGTGATGCAAAAGTCGGCCGCGATACGCAAGCTTGCCAATGAGCTCATGGCGCTTTCCTACCAGAACCCTGACGACGGCAAGGTCCACGACGTGCTGGCGGCCAACTCGGCATCGATAGTGAAGGAAAAGGGAGTCAAGTACATCGAAGTGGCAGGCGAGCAGGTAGAGATGCAGGCGAATCTTGCTAAGGCAAGCTCAATGCTTTTTGCAAGGGCAAAAGAGATGGAGCGGGGCAGCGCGTCGATAGAAGGGGCTCGGGCAAAATTGCTCGCCCAGATCGAAAAGCTGCGCAGCCAGACTGCTGCCATTCACAAAAAAGTCGTTGTAAAAGAGCAGACTGCCAAAGAATGGTACGAGCGCTACAGATGGTTTATCACCACTGACGGGCTCTTGGCGATTGGCGGGCGCGACGCTTCGTCGAACTCGGCGCTGATACGCAAGCACCTGACAGAGGACGACATTGTGTTCCACGCCGAAGTGCACGGCTCGCCTTTTTTCATCGTCAAAAATGCGGCAGCGCCGGCGAAGGAGGGCAGAATCGATCCGTCATTGCTGCAGGTGGCAAAGGCTACTGTCTCGTTCAGCAGGGCGTGGAAGGACGGGCTCTCTAGCGCCGATGCGTACTGGGTAATGCCAGAGCAGGTGAAAAAGGGGGCACCGACAGGTCAGTTCCTGCCAAAGGGTTCGTTTGTAATAGAGGGCAAGCGGAACTACCTCAAGGGGGTAGAGATAAGGCTTGCAATCGGCATTGTGCAGCTCAACGGCAGAGAGACGCTTGTCTGCGGGCCGGAAGAGGCGATAAAAAGCAGGGCGATCTTTTACGCCGTGCTCCTGCAGGGCGGCATGGACCCAATGACTGCGGCAAAAAAAGCAAAATCAGAATTTGTAAAAATAGCAGCAGCCGGCGACAACAGTGAAGAAGCAGCAGAAACAATAAAGCGCATCAGCCTTGACGACTTTGTAAGGGCGCTTCCGACTGGCCAGTCAAGGATATCGTTTACAGCACGTGGTCAGGCAGGCTTTATTTAAAAAGCCTCTTTTGTTTAGAAGGTCGAACTATAATCCGCCAGACACACTTCTATAAATCCTAAGAACGAGTCCAATTATGACCATGCCAAGAGCAGCAAAATATACTATGAGTCCTGCTCCGCTTGCTACTGAGGTATAGACAGAAACATAATAGTCCTCAACTGCTCCAGCAAATGGGATTATTGCTACAGCTGTAAGTATTATCAGCATGTCAAAATTACGTTTTAGTGTTTTTCCTAGGCTCATTTTGTGGCTCACGGATGATGACATATTTTGCTCCCTTGTACTAGAATAGCATGCATAGATTAAACTAAAATGCATTTTGTGTAGAAAGTTGGCTCTGATAATGACCTTTTTAAACAAGGCCGGTCAGGCAGAAGATAAGTAATTAAAGCCAGAAATGTGATTACTTTTCGTGGTAAAAAAGCCAGTTAGAGAACATGCCGACGCAAACATGACCACCCGCGTGCTTGTCAGGGACATCATGAACAGCCCCGTGGTTTCCGCTTCGCCAGATGACACGATCCGCGACATTGCAAAAAAGATGAAGGAGGAAAAGATCGGAAGCATCGTAATTATTGAAAAGGACAAGCCTGTCGGCATCGTGACTGACTGGGACATTGTTTCAAATGGACTTGTCAAGGATGCTAGGCCAAGCCAGATAAAGGCAAAGGATGTGATGCAAAAGATCCACACCATAGAGAGCGAGGAGAGCATCACCGAGGCCGCGCGCCAGCTGAGGAAGCATAACATCAAACGCCTCGGCGTAGTCTACAAGAATAGGCTTGTTGGCATCATTTCTTCTTCAGACGTAATAGCAGTGACGCCCGACCTTGTCGACGTAGTCTCCGAGAAAGCAGCAATAATCAGGGGCGAGCTTGGCATCACCCGGCATGCTGGCAACGTATCAGGATACTGCGATGAGTGCGGCGAGTGGTCGGACCTCTTGCAGTACGACGAGGGCACGTTCATCTGCGAAGTGTGCAGAGGCGAATCGTCCGGTGGCGCTGAAGGCGCCTAGCTTTCTTGCAGACGCGATGCTTGGAAGCGTCGCCCGCAAGCTTCGCATTTTCGGCTTTGACACGCTCTATATTGCGCACGCGCACGACGACGAAATCCTGAAGATGGGCATCGAGCAGGGCAGAGTAATCCTGACTGCAGACAAGGAGCTGTTCAAGCGGGTGGTCAAGGCAGGAGCGCGGGGCGTGCTTGTCAGCGGCGCAAGCGATCTAGAAGATCTGGTGCACATCCTTTCAAAGAATGGCATTACTTCGGTGGATCTGGACGGCATAGGCTCCCGGTGCTCGGTGTGCAACGGGCTGCTGGAGGAGAAAAAGCCAGAGCAGGTGAAAAATGGCCTGCCAGATAAGGTGGCCAAGATGCACAGGGAGTTTTACCAGTGCACTGTCTGTAATAAGGTCTACTGGGAGGGCGGGCACCTGAGGCGCATAAGGGCACTTGCAAAAAGCGTGGACAGCAAGCTACTACTACTTGGCAGGACCAGTGCAACAACTTAGAGAGACCGCGTCAAAAGGTTAAAATCGGGTGAGAAGGACGAATTCGATCAAATATGAGCTCAAATTCTGCTTTAGAGCGCACGATCAGCAAGGTTTTATCGCAGAAAGAAGCGGAACTGGTTTCAAAAATAGACTCTGCTTACCAAGAATCGCTAAACAACCTTGAAGCTTCCCGTGGCAAGCTGGAGGCTGAGCGCACTAGGATAATTGGGTCGGCAAAAAAACAAGCCGAGAACCTGAAGCGCCAGATAATTGGGTCGGCAAGGCTTGCCGCCCGCAACCAAGAACTCGTCACAATTGAAAACGCCGTCAACAACGCGTTTGAAGAGGCAAGGAAAAAGCTTGCGGCCTCTGGCGGCAAGGACAGCTACAGGGCCCTCATGAGCAACATAATTGAAGAGAGCGTCTCGTCAGTAGGCTCTGGTGGGGTAGTAATTGAATGCAACAAAAACGACGCCGAGCTGGTCAGAAAGATAGTGGCCGACCTGCAGCAAAAGAACTCGAAGGTGCAGGCGAGGGTGTCCGAACAGCACATCAACGTGCTGGGAGGCATCAGGGTCAAGTCCGCCGACGGCACCATGACATTTGACAACACTCTTGATTCTCGAATTGAAAGACTCAAACCTTTAATAAGGAAAAACATAGCCCAGATGCTGAGAGGAGGAGAAGAGGCGTAAAATGGTAGCAGTAGCAAAAGGGAGAATCGTCTGGGTTAGTGGCCCGGCAGTCAAGGCAGACGGCATGTCTGCAGCAAAGATGTATGAAACGGTTGAGGTGGGCGAATCAAAGCTCATCGGCGAAGTCATCAGGCTGACTGGCGACGTTGCATTTATTCAGGTATACGAGTCGACGTCTGGGTTAAAGCCAGGCGAACCTGTGGTTGGCACCGGCCAGCCGTTATCGGTCCTTCTGGGTCCCGGAATCATTGGCAGGATCTACGACGGGATCCAGCGCCCGCTGGATGAGATCGCTGCAAAGTCCGGCGCCTTCATTGGAAGGGGCGTGGTCACGACCCCGGTGGACATGAAAAAGAAGTACAAGTTCAAGCCGGTCGCTAAAAAGGGCGACCAAGTTGGCCCCGGATCGATCCTTGGCACGGTGGAAGAGACCCCGCTGCTGACGCACAGCATCCTTGTCCCGCCAAACTCTCCAAGCGGCAAGCTGGTAGACATTGCAGGCGAGGGCGACTATGACATCGAGCATGTGATTGCCACTACAGAAAAGGGCGGCGAAAAAGCGTCATTAAAGATGTATCACAAGTGGCCCGTGCGCAAGCCGAGGCCCTACGCTGAGCGCTACGACCCGACAGTCCCACTTGTAACCGGCCAGCGCGTGATCGACACCTACTTCCCGATTGCAAAGGGAGGAACAGGAGCGATCCCCGGAGGCTTTGGCACAGGCAAGACGGTCACGCTGCACCAGATTGCCAAGTGGGCAGACAGCAAAGTGGTAGTATACATTGGCTGCGGCGAACGCGGCAACGAGATGACCGAGGTGCTTGTCGAGTTCCCACACCTTATCGACCCGCGCTCTGGCAGGCCGCTGATGGAAAGAACTGTGCTTGTGGCTAACACGAGCAACATGCCAGTAGCTGCAAGAGAAGCGTCCATCTACACAGGCGTCACCATGGCAGAATACTACCGCGACATGGGCTATGACGTAGTGCTCGTAGCCGACTCGACCAGCAGGTGGGCAGAGGCGCTGCGCGAAATGTCTGGCCGTCTTGAAGAGATGCCGGCAGAAGAGGGCTACCCGTCATACCTTGCGTCAAGGCTTGCGGAGTTTTACGAGCGCGCAGGCAGGGTAAAGGCACTTGGCTCGCCAAACAGGGCCGGTTCTGTCACGCTGGTAGGCGCAGTGTCGCCGTCAGGCGCTGACTTTACCGAGCCAGTCACAACACACACTATCAGGTTCATCAAGACCTTCTGGGCGCTTGACACCAGGCTTGCATATTCAAGACACTACCCGTCCATCAACTGGATGCAGTCATATTCTGGATACCTCGAAGACGTGAGCAAGTGGTGGAAGGAGAACGTCACTGGCGAATGGTACGACCTGAGGGCTGAATCGTATCACGTTTTGCAAAGAGAGGATACGCTGAAAGAGATCGTCAGGCTGCTCGGCCCTGAGGCGCTGCCAGACGAGGAAAAGCTGGTGCTCGAAGTGGCAAGGATGGTCAAGATAGGCATTCTGCAGCAGAACTCTTTTGACAAGGTGGACACATACTGCAGCCCGCAAAAGCAGGTCAAGCTTGTAAAGTTGATGGTCAAGTTCTATAGGGAAGCGCAAAAGGCGCTCAAGGCAGGCACCCCGCTTGCAGACATTAGGGCGATGCCGATAATCCCGGCTCTCCTGAAGGCCAAGTTCGAGATACCAGAAGAGCAGTTGAGCAAGCTGGACGACTTGGACAAGCAGATAGACGACCAGTTCAGAAAGGCTGTAGGTGGCGCGGCAGCAGTGGCAGCAGAGGAGGCGAAGGTAGTTGCCTGAAACAGCGGCTGGAGTAGAATACACAAAGGTCGCCGAGATCAAGGGCCCGCTGATGGTAATCGACGGCATCACAAAGGCATCGTTTGACGAGCTGGTCGAGATCGAGACAGCAGACGGCGAGCGCAGGCTCGGCAAGGTCCTCGAAGTAGGCTTTGGCAAGGCCATTGTGCAGGTGTTTGAAGGCACCACCGGCCTTACAATCACTGGAACAAAGGCCAAGTTCTTGGGCAAGACGATGGAGATGCCAGTTTCGCAGGAGCTCTTGGGCAGAGTGTTTGATGGGCTTGGAAGGCCAAACGACGGCCTGCCAGACCCGATCGCTGACAAGTTCCTCGATGTCAACGGCGAGCCCATGAACCCGGAAAGGCGCGAATACCCGACATCGTTCATCCAGACAGGCGTATCAGTAATCGACGGCATGCTGACCCTTGTAAGGGGACAAAAGCTGCCGATCTTTTCCGGCTCTGGCATGCCACACAACATCTTGGCGGCGCAGATAGCCAGACAGGCGACGGTAGTCGGGACAAAGGAAGACTTTGCGGTGGTGTTTGCAGCAATTGGCGTGCAGTACTCTGAAGCACAGTATTTCAAGCGCAGCCTTGAAGAGTCTGGTGCGCTGAGGCGCTCGGTGCTGTTCCTCAACCTTGCAGACGATCCGGCGATCGAGAGGATCATCACACCCAGAGTGGCTCTGACAGTAGCAGAATACTTGGCGTTTGACCTTGGAATGCATGTGCTTGCTATACTGACCGATATGACTAACTATGCCGAAGCGCTCCGTGAAATCAGCGCGGCGAGGGAAGAAGTGCCGGGCAGAAAGGGCTATCCGGGTTACCTCTACACCGACCTTGCAAACAACTACGAGCGCGCAGGCAGGATAAAGGGCAAGAACGGCAGCGTGACCCAGGTGCCAATTCTTTCGATGCCGGCAGACGACATCACTCATCCAATTCCAGACCTGACAGGCTACATCACCGAAGGCCAGATCGTGCTTGGGCGCGACCTGTTCAGAAAGGGCATCTACCCGCCGGTCAATGTGCTCATGTCGCTGTCAAGGCTCATGAAGGACGGAGTGGGCGAAGGTAAGACCAGATCAGACCACATGGAAGTCGGCAACCAGCTCTACGACGCTTATTCAAGGGCACAGGAAGTCAGGGCGCTTGCAGAAATCGTCGGCAGGGCAGGGCTTACAGGCGTCGACCTGAAATACCTTGACGCTGGCGACATGTTCGAGCAGCACTTCCTAAAGCAGGCGCCAGATGAGAACAGGGCGCTTGATGAGACGCTCGGCAGGGCGTGGGACGTGCTGTCAAGCCTTCCAGAAGGCGAGCTGACCAAGATCAAGGAAAAGCACGTGAAGCAATACTACAAGGGCAGCAACAAGTAGGGAAAAAGCAATGTCGTTTGGAAGAAGGGTCACAGCAACAAAGATCGAGCTTATCAAGATAAGGCGCTCGATGCAGGTTGCCAAGATGGTGCACAAGATCCTCGACGACAAGCGCGAAGTGTTGCTCAAAAAGATAGACGAAATGATCGACGAGGCAAACAAGGCCAGAGAAGACATCTGGACGCCGCTTGGGGAGATCTATTCCTCCGTGTACCAGGCGTACATGAGCCTTGGCACCTCCACCCTTGAATCGATATCCGACTCGACGCCTTCTGTCATGGAAGTCGATGTGAACGTAAGGCGCATCGTCGACGTCAAGATACCGACGCTCCAAGTCAAAACAAAAGAAGGCGGCCAAGCGCTTTCCTATGGCTTTGTCGAGACCAACGCGTCCGTAGACAAGGCGGCCAAACTAATCAAGAACATGCTGCCAGGCATCTGCAAGGCAGCGGAATATGAAAACGCGATATTCAGCCTTGCAAAAGAGCTTGAGCGCACGCAAAAGCTGATCAACGCGCTGGAATACGTCATTATCCCGCAGTACCAGGACGCCATGGCATTCATCAAGGCCACGCTTGAAGAGCGCGAGCGCGAAGAATTCGTCAGGCTCAAGAAGGTTAAAGTAGTGCTTGATAAGAAGAAGGTGGCAGAAGCGGAGGCTACAGGATCAGCTACATGACATCAGACGCGATTTCGGACTATTTTGTAAAGGCCAAGGCCCAGCTCAAGGCCGAGCGCGATTCAATGGCCCAAGAGATCAAGGAGAGCATCGCCGCCAGCAAGCGCAAGGCGATGTCAAAGGCCTAACTCATTTTCCTTTTTTGTATTATTTATCACTTCCCTCCGTGTAGTTACTATTAAATAGGGCTTAGAATGTCGGAACTTTGATAGATATATGCAACGAAAGGTAGCAAGTCTTTTAACGGTTCTCGCAGCAGTTGCATTTGCAGGCTTTATGACAACAGAAGCCGCGTTTGCGCAGGAAGGCGGCGAAGGCGCGGCGGCTACACCTGATTCATTCAAGTTTATTGCAGCAGGCATGGCGTTCGGTCTGGCAGCGCTTGGAGCAGGCTTTGGCCTTGGCTTTGTGGGTGCTGCAGGTCTGGCAGCAATCAGCGAAAACCCCAAGATGCAGTCAAGCGTCTTTATTATCGTAGGTATGGTCGAGTCAATCGCCATCTATGGCATAGTCATGATGTTCATCATCTTGGGCCAGTAACCAAGAAAGATCTTCTCTGCCACTTTTTTGGCAACAACCACTTTTTCCTTTTGCTTCAAAAAATCACATTACATCTGAAGAAAGGATTTTAAAGAGATAGGGTTCACACAACCACTGATTATGGGGCTAGCCAAACTTATGAAGGCCACCATCGTCCTGCCAAGGATGGAGACACAGGAGGCCGTGAGCAGGCTGGCTGCGCTGGAGTGGTTCCACCCGATCCAGAATACTGCTTCTGAACACATTAACCCGTATTACGACGACCTTTTGACAAAGGCGCAAAGGCTGTACCAAGACATTGACGAAGTGGTCAAGGCACTCGGCATACCGCCGGAGACAGGCGTGCTTGCGACCATGTTCAAGGGCGCTCCAAAGGGCAAGCACGATTATGCCGCCGAAAACATACAGGGCTTCATCGCCGACCTTGAAGAAAAGAGCGCCAAGTTGCTGGAAGGTCCAAGAAAGGTGCTCGAAGAGCGCAACAGGGTGCAGAGGGAGCTCGAAGAGTACAGCAACCTAGAGGCTCTAGTGTCAAATGCCGCAAACCTGAGCCTGAACCTTGCCGCGTTTGGCAAGCTTGTCAACTTTTTTGCCAACCTTTTTGTCATTGACGCCAAGGACGAGGCAGAGATCAGAAAAAGCCTTGACGACCTTGCCATCTTTTCCACCAAGCTGAACGAGAACAAGACGTCGCTTGTCATCATTGGCTCTGCAGAGGACTCGGAGCGGGTGCTTAAGGTGCTCAGGAGCTTTGGCGTCAACCCGCTGCAGATCCCGGCAGACATGCCCCAGAACCCGAGCGAAGCGTACGCGATTGCAAAGGCAAAGGTCAAGGAGCTTGAAGCCAAGGCAGAGCAGATGGACAAGGAGGTCGAAAAGGTCAAGCAGTCGATCCTGACGCAGTTGCTGTCTCTGCAGGAGGCTGCGAGAGTCGCCAAGGACGTCTTGGAAATTACAAGGAAGCCGGGCGGCACCAAGAACTTTGCAGTCATTGAAGGCTATATCCCCCAAGAGATGGAGGACAGATTCAAAAAGCTCACCTCTGATTATGTTTCGATAATCGAAGATGCCAACCTGACAGTAAACAGCCACGAGGGCGAACACAGCTCAGAACCTCTACCGTCGCTCCTGACCAACAAGAAATACATGCACAACTTCCAGGTCATTACTGAGACTCAAGGTCTGCCGAGGTACGGCGAAGTCGACCCGACGCCGATAATTGCATTTGTCTGGCCGATATTCTACGGGCTGATGTTTGCAGACTTTGGCCACGGCCTCTTGCTCTTTGGCCTGGGTATGCTGTTCCGCTACAGGGGCAACGGCAGGCTCAAGGTGTGGGGAACACTCATTGCCGCAAGCGGCCTGGCAGCTACAGTCGGCGGCCTTGGCACGGGAGAGATGTTTGGGTTCCACTTTGATCATATCTCATTCCTAGAGCCTCTGGCCCACGCGCTGCCAGTTGTAGGCCTGCTGAGCGTGTCAGAGCTGACATTCGAAGAGGTAGTCAAGATACTAGAGGTGTCCATAGCAGTAGGCATTATCCACCTGCTGATGGCGTTCTTCCTCAGGCTGAGGGCCAACCTGAAGCAGGGCAACAAGATTATGGTCTACACCCACGATGTACCAGCGATCATACAGTACTTGGCAGTGGTCTCGCTGATACTGGCAGCCATTGGCTCCCAGTACGACATTATTGGAATGTTCCTGAGCGACAACTACTACGAGACGCCGGTGCCATGGCTGACGTTCGTATTTGGAAGCTGGGTCTCAGTGGGCTTGGTGGCAAAGGCGATGCCTCCTGTCATCATTGCCTGCATTGTCATAACTATACTGGGCGGCATGAAGGAGCAAAAGCACGTGCTGGCACACGGCAAAGAGCCAGAAGGCGGAGGGCTTGTGGGCATCGTGGTAGAAACGGTCATGGTAAGGACAATCGAAATGCTCGCCAACACTATCAGCTACTCCCGGCTTGGCATTATGCTCCTTGTCCACACGGCGCTTCTGGTAACGGTCATCAACTCGTACGAGCACGGAGGAGGGCTTGCCATACTAATCGGCGGCAACATTGGCATCATGATGATAGAGGGCCTGATCGTCTACATCCAAACAATCAGGTTGCACCTGTACGAATGGTTCCCCAAGTGGTACAAGTCCGATGGCGTCCAGTTCAAGAAGCTGGTGCCCCAGATGCTCTACACAAATCTGGTCTGGAAGTACGACGACGGCAAGAAAAAGGTCTCAGCCTAGCCGCTAGCCGCTATTTCTAGACAAATACATGCACTTACTCTACGCGCACAAGGCTTGCCAGTATCTTGTCTGAAGGTATCTTTTGCTCGACGCCTGCAGCAATAGCCGCAAGGTTCCTTATTTCAAAAGCCATCAGCTTGATAGACGCAAGCAGATTTGCGACCGTAAAGACGGTGCGGAACGAGTTCATTATGCGCTTGAGTGACTCTTTTTCAAATGCGACCTCTAGCTGCATGATGGCGTCAATGTCGTTTGCGGCGCTTCTTGGGATAAGCTCCTTGTACGCAGTGCCTGCAAGCTCGCCTATTGCTTCTTGGATCTTTTCGGTGTTTATCATCCTCTGGAGCACGTCTCTTGAAACCTTGCCCGTAGTGACTATCAGGTCGTTCACTTCGTTTGCGCTCAGGCCCCAGAACTTGCCGCGGAGAACAGCAAGAACATTGTATGAATCGACGTCAACGCCGGCGACCTTGTTCGTGTCCTGCAGCTTTGACTCAAAGACAACAGCCCTATCAAGCGACTTGTAGAATGCGTGGTCTAGAAAAGTGTCAAAGACCCTGACGTCGCCCTTTTCCTTGTAGGCCTGTGCGGCTTTTCGCGCGTCTTCTCCAAATTCGCTTCCTGCAAGCGAGTTGACTGCCTCATCAAAATCCTTAGCGACAAGCGCCTTGACCACCAAGTCCCTGCGGCCTACCAGCTCCTCTGCCCTCAGGTTGACCTTTGGCAGCAGCTCCTCGTACGTCCTGCCCATCGCCTTGCCCTTTAGGATTATCTTCAGGTTCCAAGTGATGTATTTTACGAAATAAGCGCTGAGGATCGCAGAGCCGTTTGCAATGTTGACTATTTTTGCGTGCTGGTTCACAAGGTGCTCACGCAGAGCCGATTCGACTTTTTCCGCAGTATACGGCTTGGTAAGCTTGGCAAGCGCGTCAAGGTAAACGGTATTTTTCATTCTGGTAACAAGCTCGTCAATGTCTCTGGATTCTGCCAGAGTCTGGAGCTCGGTCTTGGAAAGCATCTTGCCCCGAAGGCTGTGGGCAAGGACGGTGCCGAAAATCTTGTTTGGCATGCTAACCTTGTTGGTATTCAAGCAGCACTCAGTTCTCTTGATACTTTATAAAAATCATTACCCTTCTACTACTAATCTTAATCTTCAAAGAGCGAGGATATCGCCTTGGAGATCCTTCTGGAGAATGCGAGCAGTGCAAAGTGCAGGCCAAAGCCGATTCCCGCGCTGATGCCGATGTTGATCCCCATCTCGTACAAGCCGATGAAGAGGCCAAGCGAAGGCAGGGTAAGGATGAGCGCCATTGCAGTGCTCACCCATGTTCCCTTTATGAGAATGTCAGGTGGCAGCTTGTCAATCCTCTGGCTTTCAAACTTGAGCGCGGTTCTGCTCATCAATATTTTCTTGAATTGCAAGCAATATTAATTATAACGCAGTAAAACACGCAATGTATATTATCATAAATCTAAGAAATTAGGTCATAGGACAATTTGAATAAATTTTCGCAAGTTAAGTAATGAAAATCAAAAATTCTGGGCATATTTTGCCATAGTTGCTATTTTGACATCATAATTTTACAGATGAAAATTTTGCCGATTATATAATAATAGTTTGTTATATCCCTACTATCAATAAAATGAATATAGATTTGGCTATTCCAATAAACTTAATTAGCAAGCGAGAGCCATTCTATAGCAGATGCAAATAACGGCGACGTCTCTTGAAGAAGGCAAGTTAGACGAGAAACTAGAGATGTTAATCGATCAATTCGAGCGCGAGGTCGCTCCGTATGACAGGTGGTCGCGGATATCGATGGCCGCTACTTCCGCGGGCGTAGTCGCATCCATTGTCCTTCCGCTGCTTTTGCTTCAGCCGGCCCATGCCCTCTATGCCACAATAGCAGGCATTGCTGCAAGCATCGGCCTGACAAAGCTGCCGATACTGTACGCAGATCACAAAAAGCACGAAATCTCTAGGGTAAAGTACAAGCCCGTGACAGGAGTATGCATGTGCGACCTCTACCAGTACAGGACTCATTTGCACAAGATGCAAAATGCGAATAATACTGCAGAGCGCATCAGGCATTCAAAGCTGGCAAGCTACTACAAGCACCAGATGGGCCTAGGTTCTGCCAAGTCCGGTTGATGAGTGACTGGACTTATCGAATCACAAAAAGTCGTTCGATTTTCGCACTGGAACCCGACAGTGCTGTCAGAGAAGATAACTTCCCTAACCTCTTTGCTAGGTTAAAAGCTCCGTTATAGTCGACGTTGCACTGGTAGCCGCATGCATGGCACACGAACAGCCCTTGGTGTGGTCGCAAAGTGTTGTCACTTCCGCACCTGTGGCAGAGCTTGCTGCTATACCATTCCCTCGTCGTCAGCACTGGTGTTCCTTCCCAGTTTGCCTTATACGCGATATACTTTGTCAGCCGATAGAATGGCATGCTTGCAATGATCCTGTTGAATCGTCTGCTTCTTGTTCTATTTCTGATTCCAGATAGGTCGCCCAGTAGTATGACAGCATTGTTCTCCTTTGCCACGTCATCTATCTGGCGACTGATTTTGTGAAGAATGTCGTTTACCTTTCTTTGCTCTCTATTGCTGACCTTGCGTACCATTCTCAGGAGCTTCTTTTTACCTAGCTTTTTGCGCAAGTACGCGTATTTGCGCCTCAATCCTCTTACGTTTCTGCCCATGAATATAGGCTTACTTTGGTTAGAAGTAAAGGAGTTTGCAAACAGCACAGCAGTCGCAATATTCCTTTCACCCATGTCCACAGCAAGTATCGAAGAGGGATGAGCATTATCAAATGAAACTTCTTTTGAAATGGTCAAGTACAATTCATAGTGACCATCTCTTTTCAATAGCTTGGAGTCATGAATATTGCCTTCGATAGATTGTTTTGTTTTTATTGGGCACCATATTCGCAACCTTGGCTTGACAGTAATAGCAACAAAGTATGGCATTTTGTTATCCGTTTTTATGACTTTGAACATTCTCTGAGTATCAAGATATACTGGGTCGTTTGGTTCTGCTATTGAAGCATGAGATGCATACTTTGAATATACTTCTGGATGCATCTTGCGGTTCCCACTATAAGGCTTCTTGACTTTGATCATATCTTGCCATGCAGAACAAACTTCATCCAATAATGCATGCTTTCTCTTTGTTAACTGAGAGAGGCAGCATGTTATAGTTTTCTGTACTTCCAGTCATATTTCTATGCTGATAGTTCCTAATATACCCCGTCAGCCGAAGATTTGATAGAACTGCCTATAACAAGGCTTAAATTAATTCCGGTCCTCTCCTTTTTTGTGGCTACAGACGAGAACCGGAAAAAGGTCACGGTAGGCAGAGTTTATGCGATAAGCACGCTTTTGGCCGTGATAATAGCTATTCCTGCAGTGACGGTGACGCTTATCATGCATTATGTAATCAGGACCGACTTTTTCATAACGCTCACTGCGGGGCTGATAACGCTTTTTATCGCGATGGGCTTTGGCTACAAGCTGTCTAAAAAGTTCGCCAGGGTGCCCGGCGGTCAATCAAACACGTGAGACCCGCCGACTATTGCCATCAGCACAATGGAGACTAGAACCACCAATCCAACGATTACGCCCATAATCGTCATGTTTGCAAGGTCCATTATTCTCTCACCTCCGGCGAGGCTGCTATTGTGATGATGACAATGCTAACTATAAAAACTTGATCAGATGCCAGCAAAATCCCGAATTATTAGCTGTTTATCATCATATGGCATCATAATATCAAACGACTTGCCCTGAACCACCAATTTTTCATATTCCGCTCTGGTCGCCAATGGGCAGAAATAGCTGAAGTGCGAAATTAGAGTGTGAACTTAAAGCATATTGCCCTGCAGCTTTGCACGTGCACTTGGATCGAGATAATGACCGGCGCAGGAATAACGCTTTACATGCTCTACCTTGGCAGCTATACGCTCGCGGTGATCACCGTCGGAGTGTTTGCTCCGCTCATCCTGTTCCATTTTGCTATGGATCAGTTACCAAAAAGCAACGTCGAGTGGCAGCAAAAGCGGCCAAGAAGAAGGATAAAGCTTCGCGCCTAGAACACTAGCTCGTCGATTGATAACGTCCTTGCGCAGTAGCGGCACTTGAGCACTACTTTTTCCTTGTCAATGACGTCAATGGTGGACCTGATCTCCTCGCCGCTGTTTGTTATGCATTTCAGGTTGGGGCACTTGAATATCCCGACGATAGAATCTGGCAGCTGGATCTTGCGCTTCTCTATGAGCTTGTAGTCGCGGATAATGTTGATCGTTGCGCGCGGTGCAATGAGTGCAAGCTTGTTGGTTTCGCTCGTCTCCAGAAACCTGTTCTCCACCTTGATGATGTCCTTCTTGCCGTGCTTGCTGCTGGGCACATTCAGCGCGACGGTGATCACGTTGCCCTCCTTGCCTGTTATGCTCAGGGCCCGTAGCACAAGGAGCGCCTTGCCTGCTTCGATGTGATCAATCACCGTGCCGTCCTTTATCCTGCGCACAAGAAGCTGGCTCGTGTCAGACATATATTGCACTGATGCGGTGCTGCTAAGTATATCAGCGTATCGTCGTGTCGTCGATACATTGATTATTCAGTTTCGTTCATAGTCAGCCGTGGGACTGTTCAGACGCTGGAAGCCGAAAGGCAAGATGTACAGCCTGAAATGCACCCAGTGCGGCAGCGGCTTTTTGTCAAGCTACAACCTCGAAGCGCCCATCTGTGGTAAGTGCCTGCAAAAGGCCAAGTCGCTGGATTCCACCATAGATCACGAAAAGGCCTGCATAAAATGCGGCACGCAGGGAGTGATCTATGGCAAGGAATACTGCTACTCCTGCTATTTTGGATTTCAAAAGAAAGAGTAGTAGCAGCCGTTGCAGGCGGGTTGGCGTGCGTACACGAGAGATATGATCTGCAACGGCCGGCGGACAGCTGGTTTAGTCTGGCGATTTTTTTATTACACTGCTGCAGGCAGATGGTCGGCAGATGATAAAGGGCATTGTAGTCTCTTTTACTAGAAAAATTTAGCAGTTGGTCAGCTCGGGTTGGCAGGATCGCATTAATGGATCAAAGGGGAGAGTAGCGGCACCGGCAACGTAAGAGAAGAACGGTGCCGCCAAGGGAGAACGGGATGCTCGGGAAAGCTTTCCATTGCTCTCCCCTTTGCCTATTTCCGCATGACCTTTCAACTTAAGGAACGCGCTAAATTTTGCCACTTATTGCCACAAGACGGGTATTAACGGTATCATATGCCAGTATGTGGAAAATTAGAAATTTTGCAAAAAATGACAGGAGCCCGACAAGCTTTAACCAAAAGTGAAGGTGTATATCTCAAATCCCTTGCCTTTGACATTGATCACTAGCTGGTGCTTGCCGTAATTCTCGTGCATTGCAAGGTTGTAGAGCTTTTGCCCGTCTATGGCAATTGTACCGTCTTCTGAAACGTCTGCCCCGCGCGAGCTGCTGCCAGTCAGGCTTGAGCCGTCCTCTGAAATGTAGAGAACGCTGCCGCTGCTGCCGCCTGCGACGATGTTGACCGCTTTTGCAGAGTACGAAAGGACGACCCGGCCAGTTTCGCTCTGGAGCTCCATGTGGTCTGCGTTATTCTTCCACCCCCCGTCAAGGTAGATCCTATTTGGAAGGATCGTCGTCGTGTCTTCCGGGATCGTGTACTTTACCGTCTGGTCCGGCCTGAAGCCTTCCGGGTTTCCAAGCGGCGCCCTTGCAAACTGGTATCCAAAATAAAGCTCTGGAGTGTCTATCCGGCCAAAGTTGACGCTCTGCGCGTTTTTTGGGTTGCTTATCGACTGGTCGAGTGGAGTAGTAGTGTTGGTTATGCCCATGTACGCGGCGCGCTCTAACAGCAGCGACTGGATCACTTTTTCGGTTTCGGCATAGCTGCCTTCCCCAATGTGGTCGTACCGGATGTAGCCTTCGTTGTCAACCAGGTACTTTCGCGGCCAGTACCGGTTTTCGTATGCCTTCCACGTCCCCTTGTCGTTGTCCTGAGCCACCGGATACTTGATCCCAAATTTTTCAACGGCCGCCTTGACGTTGTCATAGTCTTTTTCAAACTCGAACTCGGGCGTGTGCACGCCTACTATCACCAAGCCGTCGTCCGCATATTTTTCGTACCATGCGTTAAGGTAGGGAATAGTCCTGATGCAGTTAATGCAGCTGTAGGTCCAAAAGTCGATCAGCACGACCTTGCCTCTTAGATCGGCAAGCGTTACCAGGTCGGTGTTGATGTAGCCAGAGATTTGCGCAAGCTCTGGCGCTAGTTTGAATTGTGATTTGTCTATCTGCACTTCTGTAACAGTGCCGTTTTCAATAATGGCTGCAGGCACGAAATTCTTCTGCTGGCCCGACGCGGCCTTGTTGAGATCAGGGTTGTTAAAGTAGACTCCAAAGCCGGCTATGAGCGCGACCACGCCGACTCCTACTGCAAGCGCGCTAAGGTTGTCCGTGTTCAACCAAGACCCCTCTCCAGATTGATTATCTCGCTAGCAAGTGGAAAGTTGCCGATTATGCTAAGCTGGTTTGTGATCACGAGTACGCCCAGTACGATCAGGATTGCGCCCATTATTGGGTTGAAATATTTAAGGTACTTGACCATCTTTTTGATTATCTTGGGGGATTGTGAGAAGAACGCTCCAGTTATCAAAAATGGCACTCCTAGGCCAAGCGAGTATGCAAGAAGCGAATTGTATGCTGCTCCGGGAGAGGTGGCCGCAAGCGTAAGCGTGGTGCCAAGTATCGGGCCGACGCACGGCGTCCATCCGGAGGCAAATGCGGCTCCAAACACGAACGATGTCAGGTAGGTTGTCTTGAAGCGCGGGAGGTTGGCCGCCGTCATCCTCCTTTCAAAGTTGAGCGTGCGTATCTTTGTCGATAGGACAAGGTATGCACCAAACGCGATTATCACACCGCCACCTATCGTCTGGAGCGTCGCCTGAAAGCCGGTACCGATGTTGGCAAGGAAGCTGTTCAATATCACGCCCATCACAGCAAAGACTAGCGAAAAGCCAAGCACAAAGTAGACAGTGTTCAAAAAGATGTTGAGCCGCGTGGACTTTTTGACGGTGACCGAGGTACCGCCGGCATTCTGGTTCTGACCCTGTATCTCGCTCAGTGTCGTGCCCGACAGGTAGGATACAAATGCAGGGATTATCGGCAGGATGCACGGTGAGAAGAACGATCCCGCTCCTGCAAGCGCAAACACCAGAACGCTGGTCTCTACCACACCAATTCAACAGGCAGCTCCCGATTTTTGCTTTAATACTTTTTTCCAAATTTGCACCAAATTGGCTCAGGGCTCTCAGCTGGCCTTCGGCGTGGTTTTCACGCCCTCGGGCCACACCGTGACCTTCAAAAGTGCTACGAGCCCTGCGAGCTCGGCGATATGTATGCCGACAAAGTAGGGCAGCAGATCATCAGAGTAGAGCGGCGCCATTGCAAAATAGCCATAAACCGCTATCCCGTTGTGGAGCATCAGCATGCTTGCAAACACCACGAGGCCAACTGTGAACGTGGCTCTGGTCTTGCTGTAGATGTTGGCATACACGGCCAGCAGCGCGACAAGTATCGCCACGTTTGCCATGCTGATTATGGAGCTGATGTCCATTAGCAGAGCCATTGAAGAACAGGGAAAGAAATTGGCTTATTTACTTTTTTCCAGATCTCTACTGCTACTGCTCCGCTTCTTCTCTATCGCCGCCCTGACCTCGTTGAACGCCTCGATGTTGACTTCAAGGTAGTTGGAGATGAAGTAGAGCACTCCGTACTTTTCACCGGTCTTGGTGACCATGTTGTTCTTCTCAAGAACGCCGATATGGTGCTGCACGGCCTTGTAGTCGATCCCCATCTCCTCGGCCAGCTGGTTCATGTTGTGGGGCCGCTCCTTGAGAAGATCGATTATCCTGATCCTATTCTCGCCGCCCCTCGAACCTGCAAAAAGGTACCACAGCAGGCGCTTGGCGTTGGGGTCTGGCATGTGTAATAGTACTACCATGCTCGTTAGAATGGCTTGAAATTTAAACTTGAATTGCTGCTCTACCGCATACCTTATATCTGTGTCCGGCCTATCTAGGAGCAAGACAAAAGTTTCGGCACGGCAGATTTGTCAAAAGGAAAACAAAAAACTTTTCATCTCTTCCGTGGCTTTTGTGGATAGAAAAGAAAAAATACAAAAAAGTGAAAAAAGGAAAATGACAAAAACATTTGAAGAGTTGGGATTGAGTGCACAACTAACAAGAGCACTCTCCGAAAATGGATTTGAGGCGCCGTTCCCTATACAAGAGGCAGCTATACCGCTTGTTTTGGAAGGTAAAGATGTCGTAGGACAGGCGCACACAGGAACCGGCAAGACGGCGGCTTTTGGCCTGCCGATATTGCAAAAGATCAAGCCTGACGGTCCGCTGCAGGCATTGATACTTGCCCCGACAAGGGAACTTGCGGTGCAGGTCACGACCGAGATCAAACGGTTCGCAAAGTACACAGGAGTAAGGACAGTCGCCATCTATGGCGGCCAGAGCATCAACGTGCAGCTTGACAAGCTCAAGCAGGGCGTACAGATAGTAGTTGCGACGCCCGGCAGGCTTATCGACCACATCAAGCAGGGCTCGATAATACTTGACGATGTCAAGTTCGTGGTGCTCGACGAGGCAGACAGGATGTTGGACATGGGCTTTATCGACGACATCAAATTCATCCTGTTCTACGTGAACGAAGACAGGCAGACTTGCTTGTTCTCTGCGACAATGCCCCCGGAGATCCTGAGGCTGGCAGAGGAGTACATGAAGCGCGACGAAATCGAGCACGTGAGGCTCAACGAAGAAGAGATCACGCTTGACACCATCGACCAGTCTTACCTCGTGGTTGAAGAGCGCGAGAAATTCAAGCACCTGTGCAACTTTATCAGGCAGAACAAGGACAGCAAGGCGCAGACCATAGTGTTTGCAGCGACAAGGCAGCGCGCCGACAGGATTGCGTACAACCTCAGGCGCGAAGGCTTTAGCGCAGTCACCATCCACGGCGACCTGTCGCAAAGGCAGCGCGATAACGCGATGCACAAGTTCAGGAAGGGGACCGAAGACATCCTCGTCGCGACAGACATTGCGGCAAGGGGAATCGACGTCCCGGCTGTAGGTCACGTCATCAACTACGACGTGCCAGACGACCCCAACGTGTACTTCCATAGGATCGGCAGGACAGCGAGGGCCGGCGCTGAAGGCAAGGCAATATCTCTTGTCTCAAACGACAGGATTGCCGACTTTGACCGCATCCTGGCGCAAACTCAGCTGCCGATACGCAAGCTCAATGACGAAATGGGAATTGTCGTCCCAGTGGTGGCGCAGCGCCAGCCGCAGTCGTATGGCGGTGGTGGAGGATATCGCAGGCGCGGCGGCTATGGTGGCGGTGGAGACAGGGGATACCGCGGTGGCGGAAGACGCTACGGCAGTGATGGCTATGGCGGCTACAGGCGCGGCGGAGGCCACAGAGGCTACGGTGGCGGCGGAAGCGGCTACCGAGGCGGTGGCGGAAGACGCTACGGCAATAACAACTACTACTAGCAGCGGGCACACCATTTTTAAGGCCCGCAGGCTCTCTATTTTTTAATGTCTTTTGGCGTCGATACTCTCGGAGGGCTAGCCGAGAAGCTAAAGCAGCTGGTCAACGACACCCAGAACTTGTACGAGTCATTTATCGACGCAAACCAGCTCTACAAGCAGGGCAAGATGGGCGACAAAGAGTTCTTTTCAAAGATAGGCGAGTACCTTGTTGCAATGTCTGCGCTGAATTTTCTTGCCGTGCGCGTGATATTGGAAATGAAGACTGCTATGGAGAAAGGCACGTCCATCAAGAGCCCGACAGGCACAAGCTCGTACCCGTCAGCAGCCCCGCAGGCAGGTTTTGGCATAGGCGGCTTTGTGGGCACAGGCGGCTCGGTTGGTCCGGCAGCTGCGGCGGGCGGCGAATACACCCTTCCTTCTCCACAAGAGCCGGCGTTCAAGCCTGTCGACATCGAATTGCCAAAAACTAAAGCAGGCAGCAGCAACACCAAGAACTGCATCGTCTGCGATGCATTAATACCGGCGCAGGCCAAGTTCTGCAGCAAGTGCGGCAGGTCGCAATAATTAATAGCCACTTTTAGCCACTCATTGGCAATGGCAAAGGCGTTCAACGGCAGGGCCGCCACAGAGGAATACATGTCGACCCACTCACTCACATTTTCCACCCCCGAGATGACTCTGAGAAAGTTTGCGCTGTGGCTTGGCGAACAAGTAAACCTGCCTGGCGGCGAGCGCGGGCCGCGGCTCTTGCTCTACGTTGAAGAAAAGGGTGCCAAGAAAGAGTCAGAGCTTGCGCCGGACATTGACGACTCGTTTAGGCCAAGTGGGGCCGTGACTGAAATGTACGGCGGGATCGAGTCTGCTGCACCCACGGAAGCAATGACGCCACCGCAACTGACGCCGCTTGATAGAGAGACGCTAGAGCCCGAGACAAAATTCTGCACCAGCTGCGGCAACAAGCTGAAGGCAAACGCAAAGTTCTGCACAAAGTGCGGAAGCGCGCAGGGCTAGCTATCTATCTTTTTTCCTTTTGCTTTTCCTTCTCCTTCATCCTCAGGTAGCACTCGTTGCACACTGTTTTTGAAAACAGGAAGTTGAGCGAGTAAAACCTGACCCTGCCGCAAAACTCGCAGGTGCGCATGCCATATTGCTTGAGAAGCCCACGAATAAATATAGTGTATAGCGAATATCATTCAGCAGGTTGAAGCTGGTCATAACGGGCAACCCCGGCGTCGGCAAGCACACAAGCGCCAAGATAATCGCGGGAAAAATAGGTGCCGAAGTAATTGATATCAACAGGGTAGCCATAGACGACAACGCGATTGCAAAAAAGACCGAGCGCGGCCTTGAAGTCGATGTCAAAAAGCTGGATGGGCTGCTAGCCAATTTGCTAAAGACAAGAAATGACCAGATAGTTGTAGGGCACCTTGCTCCCTATGTGTTAAAGCCGGCCGCTGGCATCAGCATGGTGGCTGTGTTGCGGCGATCACCGTACGAGCTTGAAAAGACGCTTGAGAAGAGGGGATACAGAGCAGAGAAAATCAAAGAGAATTTGGCAAGCGAGATCCTAGGTGTGTCGCTCTATGACTCGTTAAAAATCTTTGGCAGGCGCAAGGTCGTTGAGTTTGACACTACCGGCAAGACTCCGGATCAGACTGCAAATGAAATTATGCGCGCCTTGCGCAAAAAGCCAAAACCTGCAGGAATAGACTGGCTTGCATTGGTGTCAGAGCGCGGCGACATGCAAAGGTTCTTTGAATACTGATCATCATCCTGTTTGGGTATTTCCTTATAACAAGATCAGGTGATAATAATATAGTAGTTGTCAAAAAGGTGGTTCCTGCCTGTCTTGCTGAGTAGTGCAGTACTAGCTTTAGCACAGCCGGTCTATGGACAATGTATACAGGACGAGGACTGACCCGAAAAGCCATGTCTTGATATGCCGCCATATTCGAAATCCTACTTGAAAGCTGTCTGGGAGGAATACTATAAGTACAAGGGCAAGGACTGGATGGAGATGAAAAAAGCAGAGATGGATCAGGCGATCAGGGATGGAACTTTGAGGGAATGGGTAGAATATCGCAGTGAACCGAACAATTTCGCCAACTACAATGTTTATTCCTATTACTACCTGAATGATCAGGCTCCAAGCATTTCCTGGTACTCTTTTGAAAGAAATGACTTTGAACCAGTGATCACATACTGGCATGTTAACCCTGCTGGGATGGTTACGCTGGCCGGAATTGGCGTAGCCGGCACAATTGCGACATTATATGTATTTAAGAAGACCAGATAGAAGCAATAGCATGAGCAGGGCGCGCATGAGCGACGCGGCAATCAAGACAAAGACGGGCAAGGACTGGCAGCAGTGGTTTGAAATTCTCGACAAGGCCGGTGCGATGAAAATGAGCCGCAGAGATTGCCGAATACTTATATGATAAGCGCGGCGTGCCCGGCTGGTGGTGCCAGATGGTAACAGTCACATACGAGCGAGAGCAGGGATTGCGCAAAAAGCACTAGAGGCCGGACGGCTACTCGGTGAGCGCAAGCAGGACGTTTGAAGTCCAGATCAGCGTTTTGTGCAAGCACTGGAACGATGAAAAGTTGCGTAGGCAGTGGCTCAAAGACGAATTTACCGTCAGAAAGGCAACCGCGAACAAGTCGATGCGCATAACTTGGAAAGACGATACGAACGTCGAAGTATACTTTTGCAGCAAGGGCGCTTCAACAAGCCAAGTGGCAGTGCAGCACAGCAAGCTTGCAAGGCTGGCTCTAGTTGAGCGCACAAGATCGCAATGGAAGGCTGCGCTTGAGCGCCTGTCACGCGTGCTCTGATACAAAAATTCGTATATATACTACCAGAAAGATACCAATCAAGTAATGGCTGCAGTTGTTACTCGCAAATTTGGAGAGGAGACGCTCCAGTTCCTTGGAAAAAAAGTCTCCGTAGAAACTTCGGATCAAAAAGTTTACAACGGCACTCTTGCCGGAATTGACGAAAAGCTCGATGTCGTGCTTGACAACGTGGAAGGCCGCGGCATCCTAAAGGTCATTATCAACGGCGCGTTTGTCAAGGAAGTAAGGCTGATGGAAAAGCCGTTTGACTTCAAGGCTCTCGCAGAAAGGCTGTCAAGGGTCTTCCCCGGCCTTGTCAAGATAAGGGAGGACGTGGGCGCCATTATTGTCATGGACAAGATAAAGGTGACCCAGTCCGGTGTCGAGGAAGGCTCTGGGCTGGCCGCAGACAGGGTCAGGTCTATCTACGACGAGTTCATGAGGGAGACGACAAAGAGGTAGTGTTGTGTTTGTGTTCGAGGTCCGGTACTCGGATCTGGCGGCCCGCGTAGGGAGGCTCGAGACTCCGCACGGAGTCGTTGAGACGCCGGCCTTTGTCCCTGTTGTGCATCCGGTAAGGCAGACGGTCAGCACCCAGTTTTTGAAGAAAATGGGCTTTGGTATTGTGATTACGAACGCCTACATTACGCTCAGGCACTATGGCGACGAGGCACGCAGGCGGGGCATACATGACATCATCGGCTACGACGGCGCAGTCATGACTGATTCGGGCGGCTATCAGGTGCTCGAATACGGCTCTGTCGAAGTCGAGCCGGCAGCGATGGCGCAGTTTGAAAAGGACATCAGGAGCGACATACCGATCCCGCTTGACAAGCCAACAGGCTACGGCCTTGACTACGAAAGGGCCAAAGAGTATGTCGCAACCACTCTGAAAAATTCACAGGAAACCCTTGATGTTGTTGGAAATACGGACGCGATCTGGGTCGGCCCTGTGCAGGGCGCAGAGCACTCTGATCTGGTAGAACATTCTGCAAGGGAGCTTGGCAGGATGGGGTTCAAGTTGATGGCGCTTGGAAGCCCGGTCGAACTGATGGAAGCTTATGAATTTGCGACGCTTGCACGCATGATAGTAGCCGCCAAAAAAGTCATCCCTGCCAAGCCCGTCCACCTCTTTGGGGCCGGCCACCCGCTCACTATTCCGCTTGCAGTCGCGCTAGGCTGCGACATGTTTGACTCTGCCTCTTACATGCTGTACGCCAAGGACGGCAGGTACATGACCCCAAACGGGACTGTCAGACTTGACGAGCTTGTCTACCTGCCGTGCCAGTGCCCGGTGTGCTCCTCTCATAGTCTGCAGGAGCTGCGCGGCATGAATGGGGACGAGCGCGTAATCGAGGTTGCAAAGCACAACCTTCACGTGCTCAAGGCCGAGGTGGACGCAGTCAAGCAGGCGATAATGGATGGCAGGCTGTGGGAATATGTCATGCAAAAGGCGCGGGCGCACCCAAAGCTGATGGAGGCGGTGCAGCTCTTCAAGGACATCGAAATGCTAGAGAGCGGAACGCCGCTCTTCAAGGAAAGGGCAATCTTTTTCTACGATCCAATAGACCAGCATAGGCCAGAGGCAAAGAGGTTCAGGAGGGCTGCCGCAGGGTTCCAGTCGTCAAAGAAAAAACTGGTTCTGTGCCCTGAAGGCGAGGTCCACCCTTTCTATTCTACCAGAAGCTACAGAGAGATCGTGAAAAGGTTACCTGATGCGCAGGTCTGCAGCTACAGCCCGTTCCTTGGCATAATCCCGGCCGAGATATCGGACATTTTCCCGGCAGCGCACAACCTTGCCACAAGATATGGCCACAGGCCGGAGGACTATCCCACGTTCATCGAATCGTTGAAAGAGTTCGTGAAGAAATTTGAGCAGGTGACGATTATAGCCGACGACTTTATGGAGCAGGCTGCAAAAGCTGCAAGGCTAAATGCCCGGCTCGTCAATGATATCTCGGCGCTTTGACTACTACTACTTACGCTGACGCCATAAAGCTGCAAAAAGAGGTTGCCAAAAAGGTAGTTGCAAAAGACGATTTTGGCGAAATAAACCGTATCTGCGGAGTTGACGTTGCATACAGCGGCGACACTGCTTATTGCTCTGCAGTGGTAATGGATAGAAATTTGCAACTATTGGAATCAGTCCATGCAGAAACCGTGGCAACGCACCCCTATGTCTCGGGGCTCTTGATGCTGAGAGAGGCCGAGCCAATCTTTCATGTGCTCAAGAAGCTAAAGAGTGTTGATTATGACCTGTTGATGGTCGATGCCCACGGGCAGTTGCACCCAAGAAAGTGCGGGCTTGCGTGCTATGTCGGGGTCACGCTTGACAAGCCCACCATAGGAGTTGCAAAAAGCCATCTGTGCGGGACTGCCCGGCCTGACGGCTTTGTAGAGCTTGGCGGCGAAGTCCTTGGCTGCGTCATTGGCAAGAAGAAAAGATTGTACGTCAGCGTCGGCCACAGGGTTAGCCTAGAGACTGCAGTCGCGATTGTGAAAGAGCTTGGCATCGAGCCTTTGAGGCTTGCAGACATCAATTCCAAGGCGCAAAAAAGGAGGAAGGGGCTCAGGCCTTGACTGTCATTGGCTGCTCCTCTACCTTCTCCAGCTCGGGTTCCTCTGTAGGTACCAGGTTCTTCAGTTTGCCCCTTTGCTTGTGCTCATAATACATGTAGTCGCACATATCAGACAGATAATGCGAAGCATAGCAGATAAGGCTTTTCGTGTAGTAGGTTTCTATTAGCAACAACAAATCTGGTTGTTTTGTAGCATCATCAAAAACATGGGATTCCAAATATTACCAGATAGCTGAAAGCTACAAGACAGGGAGTAGTTACGATCACTGCGCGACGGACCTGCTGTGTCTTGGCGAAAAAATATCCAATAATTGAGGTAGGAGTTACCAGTGCCAATGTGACGCCAATGAAATATGGTGTCAAGTTAGTTAAAGATCATGATGCTTCATGCATCTTTCTTTTTGTAATGCCATAGTATAAGTCGGATCTTGCAGTTAAGATTTTCTCAAATTCCTTTTGGACAAGTTTGCATCAAGGTTCAGCAAGGCTGATTTGCGAACAGATGGTAAACAATAACACCATGACAATGACTATGGCTGCAGATGCACGCTCCTCTGGATATGTCACCAAGAGCAGCGCGTGGTCTAACAGGTTCATAATAGCTGCCATAGTTCAGGGCGCGGTAATCACTGGGCTTACACTGGCCGTCGTCGCTGCGCAGATGCTAACTTCGGGGGTTAACATCATCCAGTTCCTTTCGCTATCATTTGAAGGTCCGGCAAAATGGTTCTTCCTCGGGTACATCTTTTACCTGATACTGGTGGTGGCCATAGCAGTAACAGCTGTCTTTTACAGCCACCTTGAAGTAAGTATGGGAAGGCAGATCCGGGGTTTCAGATCTGTCCTTGCGTGGATACACTTTGCAGGCATGAACGTCGGCGGAGCCGTTACCACGATCGCCATGATATTCGCAGGTCTTGCAGGCTCGGGAATACTTGGCATTATCCTGGGCGGGAGCGATTCGCTACAGCCAAACACTGCAATAATGGAGCAATTCGTACCCATAATCGCGGCCTTTACAGGATTGCTGAGCATAGGAGTGCTTGCAGGCGGCCTAGCTTACATCCTGACGTATCTGCGGAAAAATTAGCCTGAACTTTTGTCATTGTAATATAGTTGAAGAAAATAAAAATGAAAAAAAGGAAAGAAGTTCTTTTTCTTTCGTCCGGGACTTAACCTTCTTCCCAGCCCTTGCTGAACACACCGTTCTTGTGTAGAGGGACTGGCTGTCCTGCCGTGTATTCCATCGGCCTCATCCAGAAGATAGCATGTGTCGGGCATACGCCTACACAAGCACCGTCTGAGATACATCTTTCTGGATAAAAGACGAACGCCTTACCCCTCTTCCATCCTTCGACTGGTTTTACCCTGAGAACGTCCGGGCCGAGGGCAGTGCAAATCTCTACACAGAGTGCACAGCCAATGCATCTTTGCTCATCGACGTCTGGAAGTATAGCAATTGGCATCTATAATTCACTTAGACGTCAGTATTGTTCGAAACTATTTAAACCCTATGGGTACTGCAAAACGCTGTTATAACATACACATATACGCGCATCCGGCAAGCGCGCTTGCGCTAACGAGCTGGAGAAAATAAAGGAAAAGAGAAAGGAAGAATTGTTATTTTATTTGTTCATGCGGAGAACATCGACTTGGCCGCTGTGTAGCCAATCCTTCAGCTCTTCATGAGTTGGCTTGGCATCGTGCTTGCCTGCCAGATGAAGATGCAAAAGGACATAGTTTATCTGGTTGAGCAACGGTTTGTTTGCTTCGTCGCCCTTGCGAGCCTTTGTCTTCAAGTCAGCTGGAACAGTTCTCCACCAGTCATCAAATTTCCTAACCATACCACCAAAGTGAAAACCGAACTTAATAAGCGTTTTGGGTTCTTGCAAACGCCGTTATATAGCAATCGCGACGGATTCCACAATGCATTAGAAATATAGGGATTTAATTTGGAAACAAAAGCTTGTGCCTTTCGCGATTCAGGAATTGCAGGGAGCATACAAAGCTTATCAGCAGTTTCTTGCCCGCAGGCCGCCTGCCCACCATGCCCGCTACATCTTCCCATTTTTCGCTGGCTCGTATTTTGCGTATCGCAAGGTCGACGTAGAGAGGGTGACAGCCATCGCCAAGTCGATCTCACCAGACCCAAGCTATGTAGACGTTGGATGCGGGTATGGCGACTTTCTTGAGAAGGTGCGCACGCGCCTGCCGAACGCTACTGGCATCGAAAAGGAAGGAGGCATCTTTTACGCTTTTCAGATCCCCAAGCCCGACTACATCCAGCTGGTGCCTGTTGAAGGGTTGTCCCAGCCGGTAGACTTGGCGTTTGTGGGCTGGATGGAGCCGGGGCAGGACTTTCGCAGGCCCGTGGCACGATGGGCAAAGTGCGTGGTCACAACCTTTGACGCTGGCGGCCAGTGCGGGATAAATGGCGGCTGCGAATACGACGAATTTGGCTACAAGCGCATAGCGTGGTGGAGGACGCCTTCGTGGATAGACGTCAACGCAGAGCTCATGAACCGCTATTACACGCCTTCACTTGACGCTGCAAAGAAAGAGCAGCTTGCCAAATTGCGCACTGCGCACAACTTTTGGTATGTCTATGCAAGGCCCGACGTTGCGAGTAGAATCAGGTCTGGCCTGAAGGCGCAGCTGAATAAGGAAGATGCAGGTGACAGGTACGATTTTGAGTCGGTGCTTGACGAGTGCGGCTTCCACTACAAAGAGGAGCTTCCGGCGCTTGCAGGCAACAGAAAACTATGGGAAGTGATATTTGATTAACCATGCCGTTCAACGTCGAGGACCTGCGCAAGGCAAGGCAGGCACTGGCGCAGTTCAAGTCAGCTGCCGTGTCGCCGTACCATGAGCGCTACATCTTTCCATTCTTTGCTGGTTCCTATTTTGCCTACCGCAAGGTCGACGTGCTGCGCGTCGTCGCAATCACCCGGGCGATCTCCAACAATCCTAGCTACCTTGACGTCGGCTGCGGCTACGGCGACTTTTTGAAGCATGTGAGGGAGTTCCTGCCAGATGCCGAGGGGATGGAAAAGGAAGGCGGGATCTTTTACGGCCTTGGCATTGAAAAGCCAGAATACATCAGGATAGCAGACGCGCACTGGATAGATAGGAAATATGACCTTGTTTTTGTAGGCTGGATGGAGCCGGGGCAGGACTTTCGTGACCCTGTCGCACGCAATACCGACGTCATCATAACGACGCTTGACCAAGGCATCAGCCTAGCGGCCGAGTTTGATGGCCACGGCTTCCAAAGGGTCGCTTGGTGGAGGACGCCTTCGTGGGAGGACGTGAATACCGAGATCATGAACCGCTACTACACAAAGATGCCGGACAGCAAGCGCATAGAGCTTGCCAAGATGCGGGGCGCTCACAACTTCTGGTACATCTACAGCAGGCCGCACAAGGCCGGCATTGTCAAAAAGGCGCTCAAAAAACAGCTTGAAAAAGAGCAGCAGCCGGCTGATTGCTATGAGTTTGAAAGCGTGCTTGATGAGTGCGGTTACGGCTATTTGCAAAAGCTGGAAAACCCGGCTGCGCCGGAGCTGATGTGGCAGGTGCAATTTGGCTAGAGCTTGTTTCCGCAGTGGCGGCAGAACTTACTCCCAAGAGGATTTTTCTTTGTACAGCGCAAGCACGTGATGTCATTGATTCGAACCTTTATGCGCGCAATCGCCTCTTCCTTGGTCTTGATCTCTGCTTCTCCCTCTGATGAGTGCAAGCACGTGTTCCTTGGCAGCTATCGCCATAGCTGCAATGCGATCGGGATCGGGGACTTTGGTGAAAGTGATAACAGGTACCCTGCTTGATGAACTTGATGTCCCCAACTGTTGTGCCATCCTGTGTAGTCTTGTCTATGACAATAATGTCGCAGTCCTTGAGCATTACCCACTGGTTGTCGCGTATCGCCTGCAAGTTCGTCAGCTCTAATTTTACGGTGGTATCAAGCTGGAGAGCACCTGCTTTGACCTGTGTTTTCCAGAGCGTTTCTTCTACGACTGACCTCTTGCAGTCACGCCTTTTGGTACCGGCTGCAGCTTTCCATTGACTCCTATAAAGTTGGCGTACTTTTGCCCGTCTGGCGGCGGTGAAGAATCTTCCAGATCCTTGGACAGCACCATAGGACTAAGCGGTAAGTGATTTATTTAACCAGATCTGTTGTTGCGCTAAATTAGCAAGATTTAAAGCAAGTGTTGCCAAAGTTTTACTGTAAAAACAAGTTGAAAGTAAAGGTTTTAGGGGCGGCCAAAGAGGTCGGCCGCTCTGGATTTCTCGTAAATTGCGACCACACCAACATACTGATGGACTATGGCGTCCTTCTCAAGAGGGAGCCTATATTCCCGATGCACGTCAAGCCAAAAGAGGTAGACGCCGTAGTCATTACCCATGCACATCTCGATCATTCCGGCTTTGTGCCGTCGCTTTATCTGTCAGGCACGTCAGACATCCCAGCGCTCGGCACGCTGCCGACGTTTGAGCTGTCTGAATTGTTGATTGAAGACATGATCAAGCTATCAGGGTTCTACCTGCCGTTTGAATACATCGACGTCATGACCATGCTCAAGAGCTCCGAGAACCTGCAGTACAGGGAGCCGTACATGGTGAATGATGCCAAGGTGACGCTCCACGAATCGGGCCACGTTGTCGGCGGCGCGACGGTCGTGGTAGAGCATGACGGCAAGAAGGTGTTCTACACCGGCGACATCAATACCCGCGGCTCGAAACTGCTGCGGCCAGCCGATCTTGACTTTGGCGAAATTGACATGATGATAATAGAGAGCACGTACTCGCAGACTGAACAACAGCCACGCGAGGAGGCTGAAAAGGATCTCATCGAATACGCCAACGATATTGTAGAGCGTGGAGGAACGCTGTTCATCCCGTCGTTCTCGGTAGAGCGCGCGCAGGAGATAGCCTGTGTTCTTAAAGCCTACAATTTCAAGCACAAGGTCGTGATGGACGGCATGGCGCTAAAGGCGAACCAGATAATGAGCCGGCACCAGGCTTTCCTCAGGGACCCGGACATGTTCAAGCGCGCCATCGGTGAGGCAGAGTGGGTACAGGGATGGAGCAGGAGGAAGAAGGTGGTCAACGAGCCGTGCGCGATAATCTCTCCAGCAGGAATGCTGGTGGGCGGCTCTGCAATTTTCTATACGCAGCAGATAGCGCAGAGCGAAAAGAACGGCATTGCGCTCGTGTCGTACCAGGGAGAAGGGACGCCGGGCAGGATGCTCCTGGACAAGCGCGTCGCCAACTTTGACGGCAAGATAACAAAATGCTACGCTGATGTCAGGCGCTTTGAATTCTCCGGCCACAACAGCAGAAGCGAACTCTTTGAGATTCTAGACCGCGTCAAGGGCAACCCCAAGGTGCTGACGGTGCACGGCGACGGGCCTTCGTGCATCAAGTTTGCCGAGGAGATCCGCGAGAAATACGGCTATGATGCCCACGCGCCCGATCAAGGCGAAGTGGTCGAGGTTTGATTGATGATAATCAAGAACACCGACCCGTACAAGATGAAAAAGTGCGTATCATGCAAGCGCGACATTGCGCTTGGCGAGAAGTATTTCACCTATCCTCTCTCGCTGCAGCAGGTCTGCCTTCAGTGCGCAGAAAAAGAGATACCAAAGACTATCGAGGCTCTGCAGAAAGACTTGGATAAGATAAGGCAAGAAAAAACCCACTAGGTGCTGACTGCTTCTTTCTCTTTTTCTTCTCTCTTTACCGGGACAGCATGCTCTATAGAGCCAACCTTGCTGCCGGGGTTGACATAGGTATAGCCGCTTTTTGTTATCACCTTGCCGTGAACGGTGCCAAAGACCTCGACGTCTCCCTTTTCGTTTTCAAGGTTGCCCCGTATTATGCCCAGCATCCTGCACGTGCCCTTGCGCACAAAGAGGTTGCCCAGAACCTTGCCCTTGAGCTCAAGATGGCCACTGTTGAGTATGACATCGCCTACAACCTCCGCCAGCATGATAGTATCCTCGAAGACCGTGACTGAGCCCATACGCTTGCCGTCAACTATCTTCATTATATACTACACCTCTGTAACATCAGACGACCTCATTAGTCCCAGAGTGCAGGAAGATGCACAAAAGGGTGAAAATTTTGACTACTACACTATTCCGGCCTTTCCCGCTTGACCCACACTGTCCTGCCTTTGTGATCCAAGAGCTCTACCGAGCGCTCCAGCAGCTTTTTCCTGATCTCGTCTGCCTCCTTGAACTTCTTTTCCGCCCGCAGGCTGTTGCGCGCTGCCACTAGCCTCTCTATCTCTTTTCTTTCCTCTTCTCCGGCCTCGACTGTCTTGAGCCCGAGGATGTTATTCATTATCCTGTTGAATGTTGGCAGTGCCGCGTCCGCCATCTCTTTTGTCAGCTTTTCTGCTGCGGCATACTGGTTCATTCTTGTGACAAGCTTCAGGAATTCCGTCAGCGCAAGTGATGTGTTCATGTCGTCATCCATCGCTGCTTCAAACGCCTTCATCGATTCGTCACACATCTTGTGCACCGCGTCAACCTCGCCTCCTCCGCTGCTGCCAGCAGCTGCGGAGCGCAGCTCAAAGGCGCAGGTCTCTATCTGACGCCACCTCTGCACGGACTCTTTCAGCAATTCGTCGGTGTAATCAAGCGGCTTGGCGTAATGCACCGATAGACAGTAGAGCCGGAGAGGGTTCATGCCCCAGCTCTTCAGCGCCTGCTCTATGGTGACGATGTTGCCAAGCGACTTGCTCATCTTTTGTGAGTTTATCGTGACCATGCCAGAGTGGATCCATATCTTGGCAAACTGCTTGCCCGTGTACGACTCTGACTGGGCGATCTCGTTTTCGTGGTGCGGGAAGACCAGATCGTGGCCGCCGCCGTGGATCTCAAACGTCTCGCCGAGGTACTTGAGCGACATTGCAGAGCACTCGATGTGCCAGCCGGGCCTCCCCTTGCCCCACGGGCTCGGCCAATTGGGGTCCTCTGATGAGAACTTCCAGAGCGCAAAGTCAAGCGGGTCTTCCTTTGTAGGGTCGACTTCTATTCTGGCGCCGGACTCGAGCTCTTCCACCGGCTTTCTTGACAGCTTGCCGTAGCCGGGGAACGACTTGACCCGAAAGTAAATGCCGTTTAGCGTCAGATAGGCGTGGCCCTTTTTCATCAGGCCGTCAATAAGATGGATCATTTCGTTTATGTGCTCTGTCGCCTTTGGATGATAATCCGCCGGCATGACGTTCAGCCCGCCAAAATCGCGAAAGTAGCTATCAATGTATTTTTCAGATATTTCCTCCGCCTTTTTGCCCTCTGCCCTTGCGCGGTTGATTATCTTGTCGTCGACATCTGTGAAATTTTGCACAAACACGACCCTGTAGCCTTTTGACAGCAGGTACCTGCGCAGCGTATCAAACACTATTACAGTGCGCGCGTGGCCGATGTGCGAGTCATCATAGACTGTTACGCCGCAGACGTACATCCTCACGGTGCTGTTGTCTTGTGGTTTTAGCTCCTCCAGCTGGCGGCTGAGCGTGCTGTATAATTTCAATGTCGCTAAAGCGGCCTGCCCGGGCTTTTTACCTTTGCCAGACCGACAGGTATGAGGAGTTATGTGCCGATGCAATAACAACTGAGTAGTCGTCTGGATTCTCAATGCTTAAATCAAAAGTGTGCGATATCAACGCATGACAAAGCTAATACAGGCCATGCCCGGCATGTCCGAGCCTGTCACTGAAGCTGATGTTGCAAGACTGCTTGAAAGCAGGCTTAACCTGCAGCTGGCGACGCTTGACGAAGAGGGTTATCCAAATATCGCTCCTGTCATGTTTTATTACGACAAGGATTCTGGCAAAATGTATGTTAATGCCGACAAGAGATCAAGGAAAGTTCAGAATATTCGTAGAAACCCTGACAAGATCTACTATTCCATCGATGATGAAAATTACTTCTATGAAGGGGTAAAGGGAAGGGCACGAGCAACCATTATCGAAGATACGCAAAAGAACATCTCTATCTTGGAGAAGATAAACCTGAAGTACCTAGGAACGCTTAAGCACCCGGTGGCAAGGGAGCTTATGGAAAATACCCGGAGCGGGACATATGGGACAATTGAAATTACGCCAAAATTCTTCTCTGCATGGAATCTTGGAAAGGTACAGTAAGAGAACTCTAGACGTCGATGTAAATATCGTTTCCCCGGACGTCCACTTTGTAGGTCGTCAGCTTGACCCCTTCAAGGTAGTCGAGCAGCTCACCCGTCCTTATGTTGTAGTGCCACGAATGCAGCGGGCACTCTACAACTTCGCCATCTATCTTGCCCGGCGCTAGCGATCCGTCTTGGTGACGGCAGAGCGCCTCGATGGCGTAGTACTTGCCGTTTGCGTAAAAGAGCGCGACCCTCGTGCCGTTGATGTTGAGCTCCTTGCCGCCGTTCTCCTTGATCTCGCCCCTCTGGGCGACCTTGACAAATGCCAACTAGCCTGCTGTAAGCAATCTGGTTATAAAATGCTTATTGGACAATTGCTAGAGCAAGAGCATCCTTCCGCCACACCTAAATATCGCTAAGGGTGTATACCGTCCTGCATGGCATCCTCATACAGGCTCATGATGGCCGGCGTTCTCGCCCTCATCGCTTTTGGCGTTGGCATGGCCCTTTACGGCTATCAGGTGGCCATCTACCCTGTGGACTTGGCCGGCGGCTACCTATCAAGGGCAGAGTCGGCCCAGACTCCAGAAGATATAGCATACTTTGTGAGGCTTGCCAGAAATGAGCTGCCAGAGTTTGGCAACCCCGTGTGGTCGTTCCCGACTGCAAAGACTGATTTTGGCCTCATACATAGGAACCTTGATGCCATACTGGCCCGCGCAAACTCGATATCCTCGTTAGAGCCGTACAGCACTGAATACAACACAGGCATGTACGACATCCACGCATCAATAGGAGGCATACAGAAGCAACTTGTGGATGCGACGCCGTACCTCTACGTCAGCTTTACCAACATCATGCTTTCCGCCGTGTGGATAGCCGTGATACTGGCGCTTTTCGCGATAATGAGAAGGGGAAGAGCCAGATTCAGGCAAGAATACGAAAACCAGTAGCCTTTTTGTACAGGTCCAAACATTGCGAAAGCATGCCCGGCAAGATAGCAGACACAAAGCTTGCAGCCAAGGGCAGGCTGTCGCATGAATGGGCTTTGCGCCGGATGGGCATAATTGAAAAAATAAGATCAAAGAATGAACGCGAGCAGCCGTTGGCGGGCCTGCGGCTTGGCATCTGCCTCCACATTACAAAGGAGACGTCTGTGCTTGCAATGGCCGCAAAGAGCCTGGGCGCAGAGATTGCAATCTGCTCTGCAAACCCGCTATCAGCTCAGGATGATATTGCCGCCTTTCTCTACGAGCAGGGAATGCACGTCTATGCGTGGCGTGGCGAGACAAAGGCCCAGTACCAGCAGTGCATCCAGAGCGTCCTTGCGTTCAAGCCAGCCATAGTGACCGACGACGGCGGCGACCTGCATGCTGCGGCTCACTGTCAGCAGAAAGCAAGAAACATCATCGTTGGCGGCACCGAGGAGACGACCTCTGGTGTGAAAAGGCTGGCCGCGCTGCAGGCTGCCGGCAAGCTGCTCTACCCTGTGATAGCGGTCAACAACGCGCGCACGAAATACCTCTTTGATAATAGGCACGGCACAGGCCAGAGCACATTGGATGGCATACTGCGCGCGACAGACATGCTGCTTGCTGGCAAGAATGTGGTCGTTTGCGGCTACGGCTGGGTGGGCAAGGGTGTGGCCTCCCGGGCACGAGGCATGGGCGCCACCGTGACAGTGACCGAGGTAGACCCGGTGAGAGCAATCGAAGCAAAGATGGACGGGTTCGCGGTATCAAGGCTATCTGATGCTGCGCCTGCAGGCGACGTTTTTATCACGTGCACCGGCCAGACAGGGGTGATAAGGAAGGAGCATTTCCTGAAAATGAAGGACGGCGCCGTTCTGGCAAACGCGGGTCACTTTGACGTTGAGATTGATACTGGCGCGCTCTATGCCACCGCCCGGCCCACGCAGGTCCGGCCAAATGTCGAGCGCTTTATTGTCAACGGCAAGAGGCTGTTTCTGCTGTCAAAGGGGCGTGTGGTCAATCTGGTTGCGGCAGAAGGCCACCCGCCAGAAGTTATGGCGCTGTCGTTTGCCAATCAGCTTTTATCGATACTGCATGTTGCAAAAAACCATGACAAAATGGAAAGAAAAGTGCACAGCGTGCCGGAAAAGATAGACGAGCAGGTTGCAAGGTACGCGCTTGGCGCCATGGGAATAAAGATAGACGAAATGACAAAAGAGCAGAGACATTATCAAGCCTCCTCCAGTTAGGTTAAAATGCAGAGCGTGGATTGGAACTGTGATGCCGGATAGCACCAAGAGCGCGGTAGTCACCAGCGCACTCCCCTACGCAAACGGAGAAATACACCTCGGGCACATAGCCTCCACCTACCTGCCGGCAGACATTTTCACACGCTTTTCAAGGCTCAACGGGGTAAAGGCGTACCACATCTGCGCCACCGACGACTTTGGCACCCCCATACTGATAAGGGCAGAGAAGGAGAAAAAGAGCCCAGAAGAGTACGTCGCGCTGTGGAACAGGCGCGACTATGAAGATTTTAGCTCGCTTGGCATTTCGTTTGACTTTTTCTACAAGACAAGCTCGAAGGAAAATGTCGAGTTTGTCCAGTACGTCTTTAAAAAATTGCAGAAAAATGGGCATATCTATGACCAGAACGTCATCCAGTTTTACTGCACTTTTGACGACAAGTTCCTGCCGGACCGCTACGTGATAGGCAAGTGCCCCTACTGCGGCGCTGAGAACCAGTACTCTGACCTTTGCGAAAAGTGCGGCCGCGTCCCTGACCAGATACTGGAGCCCAAGTGCGCCATATGCGGCAGGCCGCCGGTCAAGAAGGAAAGCAAGCACTACTTTTTCAGGCTGTCAAGCTTTGGAGAGAAGTTGAAAGAATGGCTGTCAGCAAATCAGAACCTGCAACCCGAAGTCAGGAACTATGTCATCAACTGGATAAACGAGGGCCTTCAGGACTGGGACATCACCCGCGACCTCTCATGGGGCGTGCCGATACCGGGAGCAGAGGGCAAGGTGTTCTATGGCTGGTTTGACAACCACCTCTGCTACATTTCTTCGCTTGTAAAATTCATCAGCGACAAGAAGGGGGGCGACGGCAAAAAGTTCTGGAACGAATCTGACATTTACCATTTCATAGGCAAGGATATCGTTTATCATCACTATCTCTTTTTGCCCGCGATGCGCCTTGGAATCGACTCTGAATACAAGCTGCCAGACTACATACCCACAAGGGGCCACCTTATGCTGCAGAACCAAAAGATATCAAAGAGCAGGAACTGGTACATCGGGCTTCGCGATTTCACTTCTGCCTTTAACCCAGACTACCTGCGCTTCTACATTGCTTCTGTAGTCACATATTCGCAGGACGACCTGAATTTTGATTTTGACGCGTTCTATGAAAGGATAAACAACGAGCTCATCGCCAACGTCGGCAATTTTGTAAATAGGGCACTGTCATTTACACAAAAATCTTTTGGTGGCAAGGTGCCCGAGCCTGCAAACATTGACGACTCGCTTGGAAAAGAGCTGGCCGCAGCAGTTGACGAGGCAGGGTCGCTGTTGGCAGGCAACGAAATCGACAAGGCGCTCAAGAGAGTACTGAAATACAGCAGCTTTATGAACCAGTACTTCCAGGCAAATGCGCCTTGGGCGAACAAGGACACTGCAAACACCACCCTGTATGTTTCGGTGAATGCGGTGCGGAGCTTGGCAATCCTGCTAGAGCCATTCATCCCATTCTCTTGCGAAAAAATATGGAGCCAGCTAAAGATGGGTGGCGGCAGCGTGCACGAGCAGGCGTGGGAATCAGCCAAGGATTTGCGGGCGGTTGCGCCGGGGCATGAGCTTGGCAAAGTCGAGCCCATCTTCCGCAAGATAGAAGCAAAGGAAATAGAGCAGTGGAAGAATAAGCTAGGCAAGCCATGACCACCACCACCAGCAGCAGGGGCTTGATGGCAGGCAGGTTCCAGCCGTTCCACAGCGGCCATCTTGCCTTGGCAAAGCAGATTCTGGAGGAGTGCGATGAGCTGGTAGTAGTCATCGGCAGCGCCCAGTTCAACTTTATCGACAAGGACCCTTTCACTGCCGGCGAGAGGGTGCTCATGATACATGAGGCGCTCAAAGAGACCGGAATCGACCTTGCCAAGTGTTACGTGATCCCGGTCCCAAATGACGAGAACAACGCCCGGTGGATCGCCTACCTCAGGTCGATGGTCCCATCCTTTGACGTGCTCTACTCTGGCAACGACTTTGTAAAGCACCTTGTGCTTTCTCAAGACCCCCGGCTCGCTGTCAAGAGCCCCAAGTTCGCAAAAAAGGAGGAGTACAACGGCACCAACATCCGCCGCCTCATGCTGGCCGGCGGGCAATGGAAGCGCCTCGTGCCGCCAGCGGTGGCAAGGGTGATCGAACAGGTAAACGGGATAGAGAGGATGAGGGTGCTGGCCGGCTCTGACAGCAACCCTCAGAGGTGGTAGTAGAAGAGGCATGGGAAAGGGCTTGAGGGTGTGCCCTGTCTGCCCGCAATGCGGCGGCAAGAAATTCAAGGTGATAGAGAACAACAAAACAAAGGTCATAGTAGAGTGCCTCTCGTGCGCCAAGCGGCTATCGATTTAGTTTAACACTTTTTCATGCCTTGTTAGAACTTTTCAAGTCAGCGCCTTAACCCGATTCTGGGATGAACATCAGCAGTAATGGAAGTAGGGGATCTTGCCACCATCCTGCCACTGCTGAGTATTTTTAGCTCGCTTGGCATGTCATTTGTCTTCAAGGATTACATCGCGGATCTCATTGCAACCGTTGTCATCAAAAAGACCAAAGACATCAAGGTGGGCAACAGGATCAAGATCACCAACGGCGGAGCCACCACAAAGGGAGACATTATGGAAATTGGCATACTGAGGACGACGGTGATGGAGGTTGGCGACGGCGAGCGTCTGCCATCCGTTCGCACGGGCAGGCTCATCAAGGTGCCAAACTACATGCTGATCAGCAACCCTGTCATGATCTACGGTGACACCATAATCGACGAGGTTGTGTCGTACATCCCACGCCCGTACCCCGACTCCCAGCTGCTTGAGGAAAGCATGAAGCAGGCAATAATCAACAACGGCCACGGCCTGATCGAGGTTGGATTGTATCAAAAAGATGACAGGCTTGTCATTCATGGCGTGTTCGAGGTGAAGACGAGCGAGATGGGAGACGAGCGCAGCAAGATCCTCAGAGAGTTTCTGATAAGAAGCAGACAGATAGGCGCCGATTCTAATTCTGCAGGAAAAGATTCGCAAGTGCAAAAGCTGGCAGGGGCGCAGCAGCAAGAGCTGCTGGTCGAGCCCAAGGTGACAATCCCGCTCCAGAACATCGAGAAACAGGACTAACTCTATCTGAACGGGTTTGGCAGCTGCGGCAGCCTGAACTTTTCGGTGATTTTGCCAAATATGCCACTGCCTTCAGGCATCAAGCCGGCTGAACCAGCAGTCGTAGTGGTTTCCTGTTGCTGCTGTTGTTGCTGGTCTGCTGTGCCATATATCGGGCCGTCGTCCAGATAATAATCCGGCTCGCTCAGGGTCATATTGAGCGCGCGCAGCTTGGCAAGCTTGATTACTACATCGACGTCGCTCAATTTTTCTGTGCTGTTCACTATGACATCAAGCACGCCTTTTATGAGCGCAGTCCCGTTTTCATCCATCGTAACTTCAGTCGACGACAGGTTTGACAGCTCTACTGTGCGATACCCTGCGCCGCTGGCATTTACCATCGTGAGGTTTGCAGAAAAGTCGGCGACGACGCCACCTTGCACATCTAGGCTCCACCTGCCAGTAATGATCACAGGGTCGACCTGATCGCCAGCGACCGAGCCTATAGCGCCATCGGTCGAAAATGTGTCTGACTGGAACGTGTAGTTGCTTGCAGTCATGAGCTCGTTGCCGGGGTTCAACGAAGCCTGCACTGCCGGACCATATAACAGCGCAAATGCAGCCGCCAGCGGCAACAAGAGCAGGGATGCTGCGAGCATGTTCATGTAAACAAAAGTATCGAAAATGATTTAAGGAGGCGCCATTTGCACTATGAAAAACTTGTTTGTTACATTCTTACTGCCGACATAAAAGGCGCCACGCCAGCTCCGCTGTGGGCGACGCCCGAGAAAATTGTTGATCATAGGTCAGCCCCGACTTACCTAGGTGTATGGGACAAACTAACTAGGTCAGGAATTGCTACCACGCTTAAATATCCTGCAGGGTATTGAATGGCATATGATAGAGATAATCAGATCAAGCGAGCATTACCATAACGAGGAGGACTGGCTCTCAACCTACTGGCACTTTTCGTTTGCCCATTACCAGAACCCGGACAAGATGAACTTTGGCCCACTGCGCGTCTTTAACGACGACATCATACAGCCGGAGACCGGCTTTGACCTGCACCCGCATCGCGACATGGAGATAGTGACCTATGTCATTGACGGCGAGCTTGAGCACAGGGACAACCAAGGCAATCATGGCATTATCCAGCCCGGCGAGATCCAGAGTATGACTGCCGGCTCTGGCATACTGCAGTCGGAGTACAACCACTCAAAGGAAAAGCTGCTGAGGCTGCTGCAGATGTGTATATTTGCAAACAAGCGCGGGTTTGACCCTTCATGGGAGCAGCGCAGGTTTGACAGGGCAGCAAGGTTGAACAGGCTGCTGCCAGTGATCGTGCCAGAGAACATAAAGAACGGGCAGGCGCTCCACATACACCAAGACGCAGCAATCTATGTCTCATCATTAACTCCGGGAAGCAGAGTAGAGCACAAGCTTGCAAAGGATCGCAAGGCGAATGTATTCGTAATAGAAGGCAAGGTAAAGCTCAACGACAACAATTCAATAGAGACAAGGGACGCAACAAAGGTTGAAAACGAAAACAGGCTGTCGATACAGGCTGATGGCAGGCCGGCCGAGCTGATACTGCTCGACCTGCCGGAAAAGTACGCCGTCAACAACAACTGATGACATGACTGGGTGGCAGACAAGCCGGTCAATTAGTCTCTTGCATGCGTTAAAGTAATAGAAGAATATGAAAACGACTTTTAATGTCCTAGGGGTGGCAGGGAGCACGCGCAGAGGCTCGTACAGCGCGCAGGCGCTCAACATTGCGCTAGAACATGCCAAAAAGCAGGGAGCAGAAGTGCGCCTGCTTCAAGCGAAATTACCGCTGTACGACCCTAACGCGCCGGCATCAAAAGAAGTGGAAGAGGCGGCCGAGGCGGTAGCTTGGGCTGATGCGATCATACTTGCGTCGCCGGACTATCACGGCTCGATGTCAGGCGCCCTCAAGAACTTTCTTGACTACTTTTATGAGGAGTTTGCCGGCAAGCTCTTTGGCTACATTGTCGCGTCCCACGAGAAGGGCCTGACGGTGATGGACCAGATGAGGACGGCGGTGCGCCAGTGCTACGGCTGGAGCATGCCATATGGCGTCTCGGTGAACGGCCCACAGGACTTTTCAGGCGACAAAATAGTGAACTCAAGGCTGTCAAAACGGGTACAGATGATGGCCCGGGACTTGGTCGTTTATGGCAGGCTAATAAACGGCCAGTTTGTGCGCGATCTTGGATCAAGCGAGCAGGACACGTTTGCAGCTCACTACAGGCCGTAGTAGCTAGTAGGCGGCGATGCCAAGGCTCTCTGCGATCGATAGCAGCTCTTCTGCGCTTGAATTTATTCCCTCAATTGCCACCATGATATCCCGCCCGTCTGACTTTCCCCATGCAAGGGCCGCTGCATAAAGCGTGCCGTTTTCTTCACCCTCGGTGTCAGCTCGGGCTATTGCGTTATCGTTGCTTTTGACTATATACCTGCAGCCTTGCTCACATTCTGGCGAAGCTGTTGTCCCAAACAACTTATCAAATGTTGCTTTTGCTTGGCTTGCATCATCCACCACCAGTTTTTCATCCAGAAAGATTGTGATTCTATAGCTGCTGTAGCCCTCTTGCAGTGGCCTTGGTTGATAGACTGCGCTGAACGTGCCTTCGTACCCTTCAAATGACTGGCCGGGAAACAGATCGATGCCCATCGTTTCTGGAGCCAGCCAGACCAAGTGGTGGCCGCCTGAAACCATTGTCGGAAGCGGAAGCTCAAAGCCGGCATATTCGCTGACCACTTCAATCATCTTCTTGTTGCTCTGCTCAAGCTGTTCAGGGGCGAACCTCCTCCCCTCTCCTACCACTCCGTCCCCGTTCAGGCTATTATCCAGCCTGTATGCAACGATGTACCCCTCGCTGTCAACCCCAAGACGCATCTGTGGCAGGGCAAGGATGGAAGAGCTGAAAAGACCTGCGTTGGAGCCTGATGCGCCAAAGCTTGCTATCCCCTGCACGACCAACCCGTCCCAGGGCCTGTAGCCATTCCCATGGCAGGGGTCCTCAATGAGCATTCTGGTATCCCAGTAACGTATGTTGCACTGGCTCATTATATCAAACGCGCTAAAGACCCTATAGGATGATAGATCGTTTTTCGAGCCGCCGAGCCACTCAGGCAGGCGGACGAGCACGTACTTTTCTTGAGCGTCAATGCTTCCAATCCACGCACGCTTTGCATCCTCAGAAGAGCTGCTGTTGATCCTGTTCTCATGGAACGTCCTCATGCTCCTGCCAAACGGGTCCACGACCCATTGCATCGAGCTGGCTTGCATGCCGCTGTCCGACGCCTTTACATTCCGGAAGACGGGCTCGTCGGCATAGGGTTGGGCGATTGTCACTATGCGCAAGCCGCCTGATGCATCGTTATTCGCACTGCCGACCAAGGTGAAAAAAGGGACAACAACAAATATCGATACAAGGAGAGCGGCAGAGACGGCCACCGCAGCAATAGCAATGACTTTGGTGTAGCCTCCTGCCAACGTGCCTTGTGCCATGTTTCAAATTATATTTACTTTTGTCCAAACGGCAAAAAACCAGATGTGACCGGGTTCTGCAATAGCTGGTCAATTTACCATCCGCCTTCCAATATAGTGGCGCATATGATACCTGTTCCAGAAGACGTGCTTGTTAATGCGGTAGAAAAGGCGGCCAAGAGTGTGGTCAACATCGCAAGCGTAAGGATGCTGCAGGACCAGCTGTTCAGGGTCTTCCCGGTCGAGGGCGTGGGCTCTGGCGTAGTCATTGACGAAAAGGGCTACATCCTGACAAACAACCACGTGATCGACGACGCAGAGAGGCTCAAGGTGACGCTCACCGACGGCAGGGTGCTGAGAGGCAGGGTGGTCGGGAGCGACGAGGTGACTGATCTTGCGGTGATAAAGGTGGAGGCCGAGCAGCCGCTGCCAGCCGCAGAGCTTGGCAACTCGGACGAGCTGAAGGCAGGCCAGATAGTGATGGCGATCGGCAACCCGTTTGGGCTGACTGGCGGGCCAGCAGTCACAGCCGGCATAATCAGCTCGTTGAATAGAAGTATACAGGCAAGGAGCGGCGTGCTAGAGCTCATACAGACAGACGCCGCGATCAACCCCGGCAACTCTGGCGGGCCGCTTGTCAACACAAAGGGGCAAGTGGTCGCAATCAACACAGCCAACATGCCTTATGCTCAGGGGATCGGGTTTGCAGTCCCGATAAACACAGCCAAGTCGATACTGAAAGAGCTGATAGAAAGGGGCAAGGTCACAAGGCCGTGGATCGGGGTCTCATCAATGAGGGTGACTCCGCAGCTTGCCCGCTATTACGGGCTGCCGGCAAGCGAGGGCGCGCTGATTGCCAAGGTGGAGCCCTACAGTCCGGCAGACGATGCGGGCCTGCGCAGGGGCGACATCATTGAAGGAATAGACGGCGACAGGGTAGAGGACCCGTCGCAGATCGCGTCGCACGTCCGCAAAAAGCATGTAAACGACCAGCTAACGCTGACCATCAACCGCTATGGGCGCCAGCTCCAGATCCCCATACAGGTCGACGAGCGCCCATGACGATTTTTTTTACACAACGATGACGATAACAACACTTTTGAGTGCGGGTGGCTATGATAACTCTAGTGTCCGACTTTGATTCGATGGACGACCTGATAAAAGAGATTGAGAGAGGAGAAGCAAACATCGTGATTACAAAGGACGTCAGAAAGTTCCGCAAGCCGGTGACCGTGGTGTCCGGCCTGCAGGAGAACAAGAATGCCAAGGACGTAACCAGGCAACTAAAGACCAAGATCGGCACTGGCGGCACGTTCAAGGACGGTCAGATAATTTTGCAGGGCGACCACCGAGAGACTGTCAAGGCGATGTTGGTCGAGATGGGCTTCAAGGAAGAATCAATCGAGGTGTACTAGTAGCATTTTGCTTACCTACTCACTAGACAGTTACTTTACAACTTATATTTCGCAGAGCGGATAATAGCATGAAAGTGGAAAGCGATGCCCCTCACGAAAAATCTTCTGCCCTCAAGGAAGAGGCCAAGGCAGAGGATTCTGTTGTAGTGGTAAAAGAAAAGCAAGTGATCTCTGGTGACGGCAAAACGGCGCAGATACTTGTTGAAGAAGAAGAGCAAGAAGCGCTTTCTGCGGCTGATTTTCACAACAACGACAACAAGATTCTGGCAGTATTGAACGAAACGGGATCGAACTATTCGTTCAAGGGCCTGATGCGCAAGCTCAACCTTCACCAGCAAAGCCTGTCAAGAGCGCTGCATAGGCTCGAAGGAATGGGGCTTGTGGAAAAGTCGCTGGTAGGGTACAGGCTCAGCAGGACAGGCGAGTCTGCGATTTCAAAGTTTGATATGCATAGGCCAAAGGGCAAGGAATACATGCAATTGTTGCAGACCTACATCCCACTCAATGTGAGAGCTACCGAAATCATACGCCAGCTGGTAGGCAAATGGTTCAAGAACCTCAGGTGGCTTGGCATGATAGAGAGCGGCACTGGCTACACCCTCCAGTGGTCAAGCGACGACGGCTCATTCCAGATCAACCTGCGGCTAATCTCCGACTACATTGTGATAGAGACCAACGCGTCCACCGAAAAGGAAAAGGTTGAGGCTATGGTGGGGTCGTACGCGATCTATGAGCAGATAACAAAGGCGATGCAGAGCAAGCTTGGCGCATACATGGACAGGCAGCAGCTTGGCCACAGCAACAATAATTGATAGCAATTATCAACAAAAATTAGTGGTGGTGCGGATGGGGGCCTGCGCACCTGCTCTTTTTCTCTGTTCACGTTTCATGGCCCAGTACATAGCAGGATATGACACCACGTATCCGGCCGGCAGTATTATGCTAAGGCCCAGCCAGAATATTGGCTCGGTCAGTGACGCCATCATAAAGCCCGGTATGGTAAACGCCAGTAGGTTCTCAGTGAACTCCATTGCCGAGATGCTTGCAGTGTCGCCAACTACCGTCACCCTTGCTGCCTGCCTCAAAGGCAATGTCTTTAGCATCAGTATCAGAGTAAACACATAGCCGACAGCAAACGCCAGCCCTACGGCCAGCACAAGCGTCGAGGTCACGTCCCACCCTAGCAGGAATCCTATTGCGACTCCAGCTCCTTCGCCGATGTTGCATCCTATCAGGCACCTAAGGGCGTGCTTTGCAGTCGCCCACCGCAGACTGCTGCTGCCACCATGCTGATGCTGGTGCATCTCTTTCATGTTGCTGCTATGATGTCCTTGCATCGCATTGGCTATACACGTTGCATATATAGCGACAGCAGTTTACAAGGCTCCGTTAACTTAACCACCATCCCTAGCCAGAAATGACATGAACCGCATCCTGTCTGCTCCCATGTGCAAATATAGAAAGAACAACTTGAACTAGTTCCACACATGCTGCCTGCTGCAATCTGCCTTTTTTCTGCATGGAAAGTGGTCGTCGAAACATTCTGTCCTGTCGTCCTTGATATTCTGTATAAACCGCTCCATCAAATTCTTCAGTTCTGTACCATAGACATGATGATGATGACGATGACGTAGACGGAGCCACCTGCATGCGTCATTATGTACCATTGAGCATCATCTGTGAATATTGGCTTCCTACCATACCTCCTTTGCAGCTGCTTGAAGAACCGGTAGCATACGAAAATGGTTCTGTCACGAGACAGGTGCATGGCCAAGTAGGTACCTAGTACTGGTTCATATGCAACCCATAGCCAGTAGTAGTCAATGCCGTCTATCTGAAGCAATGTTTTTCGTCAACAAATATCGCACTTACAAGGCGTCTGTCTGTCCGAAACCTGTCTGCACAATCTGCGTATTTCTGTACCCATTTTCATACCGTAACGTGGCTCGTTCTCTTTTTGATGACAGTGCCAATGATTTGTGGCTGCCACAGCCTGAAACTCCTAGAATTGAAATACACACAAGTATAGACCATATCTGATTATAGCTGGGTCTGTTCTGGTTCTTCTCATATGGCAATGAAAAGCTAAGACAGTCCTAGCTATACGAATTACCTAAGTTAACAGAGCCTTTACAATTGTAAAATATTATTATTATCCGCCGACGTTGCGGCAGTCATGCCACTCGCCGCATGACGCAGTGATGCTGCTTGCAAAAATACCAGGCCTCTTCCCAAGGCGTCAAACTTGTACCGCATGAGGAACAGGACTGGTCGGGGTTCATTCATGGATAGGTCATCATGCCTCTGTTTTATTAATTAAATCCGGTAGGCAAATATCGGCGTTTAGCGAAAGGTTCCCCTAACCCTTCGAAGGGTTCCCCAAAAGCACGCTGGCCCGGAAGTTATAGGTGCTTTCTTCATCTTCCCCTACGTTGCCGGCTTCCGGGCCTCTCCCAGTCCCAGCTTGCACATTTGAAAGTCACCTTGGCGCAAATGGTTCCGGGTTCCGGGCCGCTGTTTATTGCTCTTCAATAGAATTACAAACGCCAGACGACAAAAAAGAAGAAGGTGGCTCGGTATTCTTCTTATCTAGCCATCCTTCTGCATTCTTCGGCACAACTACGGCATGCTTGTGCGCACCTCTTGCAGTGGTCAACGTTGTGCCTATCGCATTCTTGAGCGCAGGCGTCGCAGATGTTGGCACACAGGTTGCAAAATTGCTTTGCAAACTGGCTGTCCATTGACATTAGCGATGCAGACGCTCAGCAGACGGCGGCGCATTCCCGGTTGATCTGGGCGCAGCTGGCCATCATCTTGACATCCTGCTCACGGAGATCAGAGGTGGCGCAGAACTCGCATGCTTCGGCGCATCTCATGCAAGCGTCTATGCAGCTTTGCCTTTTGTATTCTGGAGTGCAGCGGCGTTACTACTAGCCATGCCAGTCTTTGCAGCCGTTATCGTATTTATCAGCAAGCTAATTCTTTTCGCGCCTGACATTATGGTTTTGCAAATTTCTTGGAAAAAGGATGATGTGATTTGAGTCGCTCTTGCCTATGACCATAGCAATTAGCTGATAGATTTTTCATTCTTGCTTTATAGGATATTCGCCTACCTCTGGCATGCCAAAAGAGAAGCGCCTGAACATGCTATCAAAAGAGCCAGCAGAAAATAAGCGGAAAAATGATCAACACCCGCAGCAGGATAGCCGCGCCCTACAACCGCCGTGAAAAGACAGTAGAGCGAGATGGCGGCCAGCAGTAAATAATCCACATGAGGACCGGTCGTCATGACTGGGCCATCTTTCCAGAGATTCGTACCTGTGCGATAATTGCGGTAGGGGGTTTCCAACTAAGGAAAAGTACGATGCCCATAGGCTGCAGCGCACTAGTGCGATTTTTTGCAGCTCAGCTCTTGCTCAGGTTTTCCGTTATCAGCATCAGGGCTTTTGGAGGGTTTGAAAGCACCAGCCAAAAGTTGTGGCCGCTCTTGTTGAGAGCTCTGTTTACCGTAGCGACCATTATCGCGCTGGATACGGCCGCCACCAGCGCCGAGGCAGGCAGTACGCCCATGAACTGCAAGAGCAGGCCGCCGACATAGTACGAGCCATTGACCAGAAACGGCCAAAAGATTGGGTTTGCAGGATGGTGGAGCCAGTCGACAAGCACGTGAGACAGGGCGCCGATGGCCGCAGATACGTAAAGGCTAACGTCCATTATTTTGACGCGGTCAAAGCCGCGTATCCCAAGCCTTCCCACCTTCAAGAGCCTGCCAAGTATCTTAACAAACAGGATCGTCAGGGCGACATCTACGGTCAGAGCGCCGACGATTGAATGCAGAACCAGCCTGTCAGGGGCCGGCGAGCAGGGAAAGTCCCACCCGCAGAACACCGACCAGCCAAAGATCCAAGCGACAAGAGGCTCGATGTCTGGGATCATGGCACCTACCGTCATGGCGGCAAAGCTCAGCCTGCCAAGGCCAGGCTTGAGCATCCACCACACAAAGGCAACATGAAGAGGGGTAAGCGTCACTACAGGTTGATCTCTGTAATACCTGTCCTTCAGCCATATATGGCAAGCGTATCCTCTCCCCTCAATTGTTCTGTAACTTTCTCAAACAATCGCTATCTGCTTGGCCGCTTTAGCAAGATTGCACAGTTGCACGGCCACCCTTGGCTTGAAAACCCTATCCTGTCGATAGCGCTGATCGCTGTAGGGTTTGTCCTTCTCTTTATATCGCTGTACATGATGAAAAGGGAGCCCAAGCATGGCTACAACCTAGAGAGGAAAATTGCCGGCCACAAGATCCTTGATACGAGCAACAGGTGGATGGTGTTCTCGGCGTTTATCGGGCTCGTGGCGATAGGCGCGCACTATCTAGCAGAGTATGCACTTCATATCTACGACATCACGCCTGTTGACCGGATCACCCACGGCATTTCAGGTATGGCGGTGGCGGCAGCCATCCTCAACGCCAACCTCACAAGGGGGAGGAGGGTCTACTACCCGACGGCCATAGGCGTGTCGTGGGCAGCGTTTATCATCTGGGAGGTGTATGAACTACTATCAGTCATGTTTGACCCAAACACCAATATCGAGACGGGACCTTGGGACTTGGGGATAGACTTGTGGATAGACACGCTTGGCGCTCTGGCGATATGCTTCATTTATGACGAGTTCAACGAGCAAGACCAGTAGCAGTAGTAGCTGTGACCTGCTTCCGGCGTTGCCGGTCAATTTACCCGGCGCCTTTCATAATAGAGCAAGATGACAACAATAGTAGGCATCAAGACCAAGGAAGGAGTCGTGCTGGGCTCTGACAAGCGCGCCAGCAAGGGCTTCTTCATCGGGTCGAAAATAACGCAAAAGATAGCCAAGATAGACGACACGCTCGCAGTGGCAATAGCCGGCCAGCTGTCAGACGCGGAATACCTGATCAAGGTGGCAAAGGCGGAGCGCAGGCTGATCGAGCTACGCAGGGGGTTCCCGCTGACTGTCAAAGAGTCTGCACGCCTGATATCCAACCTTGCATATTCCGGCATGAAGAACTATCAGCCGTATTTTGTAGAGCTGCTAGTGGCAGGGGTAGATCAGGAAGGCGGGCACATCTATGCTGCCGACATGAGCGGTGCGATAACAAGCGAGGACTTTGCGTCTTCTGGCTCCGGCTCGCCAATAGCGTACGGAGTGCTTGAGAGCATGTACCACAAAGAGATCACGAACGAGGAAGCCAAGCAGGTCGCCACAAAGGCAGTGTCTGCAGCAATGGAGCGCGATCCGGGCTCTGGCAACGGGATAGACGTGCTAGTGATCCCGAACTTGGTAGTACAGGAGGTTGCAAGGTAGAGATGACAGCAGAAACTGGAAGCTACGGTTCAGCAACAAGATACCCGTACTTTTACGGGCCTGAAGGCCGGCTAGTGCTAGTCGACAGCGCGCTGGAAGCCGTACGCAGGGGATCTACTACAATTGGGATCAAGACGCCGGCGTTTGCGCTGCTGGCAAGCCACATCAAACCCGTCAGGCCGCTGATAGACCCTGCTGAAAAGATATTCACAATCGACGGCCATGTCGGGGCAACAGGCTCGGGGTACATCGGAGACATACTGCAGCTGATCGAGGAGCTGAGGCTTGAGGCGCAGAAGCACAGGCTCAACTTTGAAAGCCCGATCGACATCGGATCGCTTGCAAAGCACCTTGGGTCGTTCCTGCACAACTATACAATATACGCTGTCAGGCCGCAGGCGGCATCAGTGATCGTTGCAGGCGTAGATCAGGCCGGCGTACAGCTCTACCAAGTGGACCCAAGCGGCACCTTCATGAGAGGCTCGGGCTTTGTGATCGGCCAGTCGGCTGACATTGCACTGGACGTGGTGCAGCGCGAATACAGCGCCGACATGAGCGTCGAGCAGGCAGTCGGGCTGAGCAACAAGGCGATAGAAAAGGCACTAGGCGAGCGGCCTGTAGTCGAAATAGGCGTAGTCACAGCTCAGGACAGGCGGTTTCAGAAGCTGCACTAGCTAGTTAGCTACTACTTTTTTTCTGCGCAGCCACGGTAGCAGCGGTAGCTACTCTCAACCCTGCTGGGCGCTTCCACTTTTCGGCCCAGCGGGCCAATTCTTTTATTATCACTTCAAGCTCCTTTGCCTGAGGGGTCATGCTATACTCCACCCTTGGCGGCACTTCAGGATAGATCTTTTTTGTGACCAACCCTTCGCGCTCCAGCTCCAGTAGGCGCTCCGATAGCACCGTGCTGCTGATGCCAGCCAGCGATCGCTTTAGCTCGTTGAACCTGATGACTTCTTTTGTGCTGAGGTTCTTCAAAATGTGGAGAGACCACCTTCTGCCCAGCACTTCCCATACACCTACTATAGCGCACGTCGCGCCCTTGCCGTCCGTTAGTCCTTCTATCATACCTAGTAGTAATTACTGACTTGCTAATAAATATTGCACAATGTCTATCTATAGAGGAGCACCTGATCTAGCCAAAAAGAAAGGAGAAGGTTTACCTAGTTATCGGTTTTGAACCTCTGCCCTTGAAGAAGAATATCGCAGCAACGCCGCCAAAGATAGCGCCTAGGATTCCGATAAAGACTGCCATCTGGCCTGTCTCAGTTGAGAGCATTGGTGTTCCAGATCCAGACGAGGGATTCTCCTGCGCCGCCGTCAGCCTTTCCCTTGCCAAGATGTTAACATCGGTGCATTGGCTTCTTTCAATGCCCAGCTCTTCACACCGGGCCAGCTGTTCCTGTGTTACCTGACCACCAGCAGCCCCTGATCCGCCATACTGAGCGCTCGCGTCCCCGTGAGACGAGATTGCAAATAGCCCAGCCAGCATCACAGCTACTGGTAATGTGTAGTTCAGGACAGAGCTCTTTGTCCTACTCATATGCTTGACAAGGTTGGAGGATATCCTAATTACGAATTTGCAAACATAGTATCGCAACCAGAGTACGTGATTTTATTCTGAAGCACGAATCCAACAATATCTATTAATGCCATCTTATATTGCATGATTAACCCCAGAGTCGCCGGAAATTGGATCGGTTAGCGATAATTACCTTGTCGCGCATCATGCAGCCGCCTGAGCATGGCTGGGGCCGGCAAGCTGCCCCAGGATGTGAAGGAACGCGAATTTGGTTGGCTGGGTCTGGTGATGATTGGCCTGTTTGTTAAGCCCAGCCAACTACTACTCTGACGATGACGAGCCTATGCGAACCAAAACGTTTTAATTGGTTTTACAAAAGTCGGATTACGTGCGCCCGGGTAGTATAGAGATACCTGGTTGCTTCTGTTGACCAGAATCGTACAGTCCGGTCCAGTATGGGGGACTGTCACTCCTCCGACCCGGGTTCGAATCCCGGCCCGGGCGCTTACAGCTTCTTTCTTGTTCGAATACAGCGTCCTAAAGAATGACTTTGAAATTCTTTCAGCACCAAGTCTGTTAGTAGCCTTGCCCAATACTTCTCCAGCCTTGCAGAACCTGCAAGTCTGAGCATAGTTGAGCTGGTTCAGCTTTGCATTACACCATTCGCAGCGGCGAGAGCACTTACCACAGACAGCAAGCGAGGTATTCTGCATCTTGCCCTTGCAACGTTCGCAGAGCTTACCACAAAAGATGAAGATAGTTGTAGTATATCTAAAGTTAATGGTGAAGGATGGTTGCTACGAATCGTGGACAAATGTAGGGTCGCTTTGGAATCAGCTTCTAAGGCATTCTCCTCGTTCTGTTATATCTCATAGAGCGCATCAAAGCGTGTTATGCTAATAAAGTCGGCGGGCATCATATGCCCAAACTGCGGCGACGGCCAAAAGGTCACCGATGTCGAGTCAGGCGAGCTTATCTGCACAAAGTGCGGCTTTGTGATACGCGAGCGCGTAGGCAATGAGGAGGAGGACTGGAGCGTCCTTGCCAGAGAGCAGGGCAGCAAATTGAGGACCAGCCCCACTTCGCTTGCCCGCTCTGGCATGGGCCTCTCCACGATTATCGGCAGGCCGGACATGAGCGCCGGCAGCGGCCTCAACGCGGCCATGCGATCGACCTTTGACCGCCTGCGGGCGTGGGATTTCAGGATAAAGGGGCAGGACGAGCGGAGCCTCAGGCGCGCATTTGTTGAGCTTGACAGGCTGCGGAGCGCGCTCGGGCTGTCAGATGCGATAGTCGAAAAGACCGCCTACATCTACCGCCGGGCGCAGGAGCGGGGGCTTGTACGGGGCAGGACGATGCGCGCCGTGCTGGGTGCGGCCATCTACATCGTGCAGAGGGAGATGGGCGTCTCTGGCACCCTGCAGGACATCATAAACGCGACAAACACGACAGAAAAGGATCTTGCAAGGGCCTATAGGATACTGTTACGCGAGCTTGACCTGAAGGTCCCGATGCTTGACCCTGCAAAGTGCGTCTCCCGTGTGGCGAGCAAGGCCAACATAAGCGAGCGCACAAAGCGGAAGGCGATGGACATGATCTACAACGTCATAAAGAGCGGGCTTGCGGCAGGCAAGGACCCTATGGGGCTTGCAGCATCGGTGCTGTACATAGCCTGCACGAGCAGTGGCGAGCCAAAAAGCCAGGCTGCTATAGCGGACGCGGCCGGCGTATCAGAAGTGACCTTGAGAAAGAACCAGCGAATGATTATCGAGCAGGCGGCTACATGAGCTGAAAAATTTGAACGTGCTTCTTCGGCGGCATTCTATTATCTTTCTATCGAGGTAGCGGAACCAACAACAATCACACCCACGATATCGTATCTATCAAGACCCTCTGAAGAGGGAAAGGCTGCGGCCGGTATAGTTATTTCGCCTAAGAAGCGGCTGGGCTGTATCTTCAGCAATGCCCAGAATGACTCGTTCCCGCTATTGTAGTCTATGCCATAATAATGCTTTCCATCTTCTCCCAAGAATCCAAAGCGGCATTCCTGCGTTTCTGCACCACCGCCAAATAGACCAAACCATGGCTTTTTGTGCGGCAGGCAGCCACCTTGCCAACCATAGTTACTGTTCTTTTGCCAGAAGCCAGTTCAGCCTGAGCAGTAATGATGGCAAATGCCCCTATTATTAGAAGAGCGGCTGATATGCCAAATGCAATGTAGAGCCAAGAGCTTGACATATGGTGGCTGCCATCATAACATCACATCTGCTTCTTTTGAGCCTTTAGCTACTCCCGGTGCTCGTACTAATTTTTGTAGCATAGAGTTTTTTAATATTCAGCAATTTTTACTACAATTGGCACTGCAAGAAGAAACTATACGCAGTTTTGGTGATTGAAAGGCGGCTTGTTAAACCCGGCAAATAATAATAATGGATCAGCGAGCATCCGAAGTAGTAAAGATGACCCTTTGCGCGGGCGTTGATTGGGCTACCTTTTCTATCTCGACCATAGAAGCACCTTTATTATTTGTATTCAATGCTACTATGTTACTTATTCTTGCCTGTGGCAAGATGATGCCTAATTCATGCAAATATGTTATTGTAGAATCGCTTGGCTGCTTGTAGCCATCCTCTATTAGCATGCAAATTACCCCTGTGCTGCGCACTCCTCGTACTATATCACCAGAATTGATACCAAGCTCCCGCATCTGGCTACTCTCGATCCTGATAATTGATGTGTTAAAGTCTTCTTGGAGCGGAGGGTACGGCCTGAAGGATGTCTTCAGCATTGACGATTAATTGCTGCATTATTCTTTTAAATCATGCTACAAACTGAGTCATAATAGGTTCATTCGTAGGTGTTAAAATTGCTATACCTGCCCTTGTTTTTGAGCCTTTGATCACAGGTTGCACAAACCCAACCTCAAATTAGTTCTTTAATAATACAAACTGCCATTGCTGCTCAATGTCAGCTAGTGCCAGCTTTGCAATGGAATCAAGGCAGAATAATTTTTTGTTTGGAATATTCGTCCGTGCTCAAAATATTTCAATTTTGGAATATTATTCCAGACGCAAGCGTGGAAGATGGAATAAAAATATTCCAGAGTATAAAAGAACTGAACTATTCCTGCATTATTCTTGGACTGGAAACGCGCATGTGTATCTCGACATGCTCCACTAGAAGCGTGTGCACGAGGTCAGAACAGAGCTGCAAGGCGCTCGCGCATGCCGTCGTTTGCAACCACCATATATGACAGCCTGGTCTTGACGTCAAGGTCCGACTCTAGGTCCGAGCCGCTGTCAGAGTATGCCTTTGCTCCCGCCTCCTTTGCGATCAGGTAGCCGGCGGCAATGTCGGTCGGCCGGATCTTGCCGCGCAGGTCAATGTAGGCGTCCAGAAGCCCTCGGGCGAGAAAGCACATTTCAAGCGCGTTTGCGCCAAACTGCCGGGTGTGGTCGGCCTCTGCGATTATAGGAGCAAGACGCTCGATGACTGTGGGCTTGACTCCCGATATGTTGATGCCTATCGCGGGGTCTGCCGGGCTCTCCTTCTTGGCCGATATCCTTTTGCCGTTGAGGAATGCGCCCTTGCCCTTTGAAGCGTAGTAGAGATCGCCCCTTGCAAGGTCGATTATCGCCGCGTCGGTTACGGTGCTCAGCCTAAAGTCGGTCGCATAGGCGATAGAGCAGCAGTAGAACGGTATCCCGCGCACAGCGTTCGTGGTGCCGTCGATCGCATCCATTATAATGTAGCCGCGCTTGCCCTCGATCCTGCCGCACTCTTCGCCAATTATCGTGGCGTCTATTCCTCGCTTCCTGAGGATATCGATCACAGTCTTTTCCGCTATCAGGTCTATCCTGCGCGACATGTCGCCTCCCGCCCCCCTGCCTATCTGCCTGCTCGCCCGGTCAGTCCCGGCAAGGCCGCGGGTCTTGGCGTGGACCTGCCTGCATGCCTGCTTTAGAACGTCTACTACTATTACCATTATTACATGCGCAAGCACCCTTCAACGCAGACTCAATAAAAAGATTTTATGATGATATGATGCCCGCGCGCAGAGGTTTAACCCAGAACAATCTCGCTTCCTATATTTAATTCCGGGCGACCTCGGTCTTTTCATGCTACACTGCCCCGATTGCGGCTGCGAGATGTTCCAGCGGATCATCGTGACAAAGCTGGGCGATGTCAATGGTTGGAGCTACGTCTCATGCAAGGCATTCTACAAGATAAAGGAGCTGAAGAAAGCAATCCTTACAGTCTAAAGTTATATCAGAGAAACACGATTATTTTTGTTGCTATTGGAGACTACTACTGCGACTGCGTCATCAACCCACTCGCACAGCTATGACGCTGGCCTCATGGAGCGGCTGCTGTTCAGGGTGGCAAAAAAGTGGGTCGCCGGCTATGACGCTGGCGAGGCGATAGCAGCTGCGCTTGATTCCAACAGCAGAGGCATGTCCGCCATCCTGAACTTCCTTGGCGAGGACACCACCGACGCCAAGATCGTGGATCAGACTGTAAGGGAGTACCTGTCATTGATGGACCTGATCGGCAAAAGGCAGGTGCGGGGATGCGTGTCGGTCAAGCCGACCCAGCTTGGCCTTGCGATCGACTATGACATGTGCCTGCAAAATTTCAAGAGGCTTACTGCCAGAGCAAAAGAGCTTGATCAATTCATGTGGATAGACATGGAGTCTGTCAAGTTCACCGAGGACACGATTGCTATCTATCTGGAGCTTTACAAGCAGTACGACATGACTGGCGTAGCAATACAGTCATACCTGCGCCGGAGCGCAAGCGACCTACTGCACATAGCCGAGCATGGCGGCAAGGTGAGGCTTGTCAAGGGCGCGTATCACGAGCCTGAGGAACACGCTTTTTCTACAAAAGAGGAGGTTGACGCCAATTATGTAAAGCTCATGAGGATGCTCTTTGAAAGCGGAAGCTTTTTTGCCATAGCGACCCACGACTCGAACATGATCGAAGAGGCCATCAGGCTGAGCAATGACAGTACAAAGGAGTTCGAGTTCCAGTTGCTGATGGGGATCCGGGATGAGTTGAAAAACGAGCTTACCACAAAAGAATTTGCAGTTGCCGAGTACATCCCCTACGGCAGCCAGTGGCTTCCCTACTCTGTGCGCAGGATAAGGGAGCGCAAGCGCAACCTGCTTTTATTGGCCAGATCTCTCATTCAACAATAATAGTCTGGCTCTGCTCGCGCATAAACTGCGTAAGGTAATGCGGCCCGCCCGTCCCCCTGCCTGTGGTGCCTGAGCTCTTCCAGCCGCCAAAGGGCTGGCATCCGACCATCGCGCCGGTGGTCGCGCTCGCCTGCCTGTTGACGTAAACGACACCGGCTTCGATGCAGTCGAGGAACTCTTTGATCTCTTCCTGCTTGCCGCTGAATATGCCGGCCGTCAGGCCATAGTCGGACTCGTTTGCAAGCTTGATCGCGTCGTCAAACTTTTCATAGTGGGCCACGCACAGGATCGGCACGAATAGCTCCTCCTTGAACAGCCGGTGCTTTTTTGGAAGTCCCGTTACAATCATGGGCTGGACGTAGTAGCCGTGCTTTAGCTCGCCGTCTTTTATGGCAGAGCCGCCGACCAGGACCTTGCCATCCCTGTCAGCCATCTTGGCGTACCGCTGGTATTTCTTGTAGGCGTCCTCGTTGGCAAGCGGGCCGACAAAGGTGTTGGGGTCAAGTGGGTTTCCGACAGGCAGGTCCCTTGTCTTTTCTACAAGCCTCTTGACGAACTCGTCTTTTACTTTCTTGTGCACATAGACGCGTGAGCATGCGCTGCACTTTTGCCCCGAGTAGCCAAATGCCGCCTTGAGCACACCGTCGACTGCCTTGCCAATGTCAGCGGTCTCGGTCACTATAGCAGGGTTCTTGCCGCCAAGCTCTGCTATAAGCGGCTTGGGTCTTGTTTTGCTGAACTCTTGGGCCATGCCATAGCCTACATCACGGGAGCCGGTGAACACGATCCCTGAAACGTCCTTGTTGCTGACGAGCTCGCCTCCAACCTTGCCGCCTGGGCCTATCACCAAGTTAAAGACGCCATCTGGCAGCCCCGCCTGCTTGAACACCTCGGCAAATTTGCATGCGATTATCGGCGTATTGCTCGACGGCTTGACGACCACGGTGTTGCCTGTAATGATCGCTCCGGTACTCATGCCGACCAAGATGGCGGCAGGAAAATTGAATGGAGCGATGACTCCCCACACGCCGTAGGGCTTCATGACGCTTCTGCTCTTTTCGTTTGGTTGGGCGCTTTTCATCACTGTTTCAAAGCCATTGTTCCTCTCCATTTCTTCAGAGTAGTAGCGCAAAAAGTCAATAGCCTCGTCGACATCCGCTATGGCCTCATAGCGGTTCTTGCCGTTCTCGTACGAGATCCATGCGGCAAGCTCAAACTTGCGCTGGCTCATAATGTCCGCTACAGATCGGCATATCTGCACGCGCTCTTGGTAGTTCGTCCGGCTCCAGCTCTCAAACGCCTTTTTGGCCGCCGCCACGGCCTGCTTTACATGGCTGGCGCTTCCAACCGGAAGGTGGCCAAGCACTATTCTGGTATCTATTGGCGATACGTGAGATGTGGTGGCTGGCGTCCTTACCTCCCTACCGCCTATTATCATTGCATATTTCCTGCCAAACTCTGTCCTTACCTGCTCCAGTGCCCTCTCGTACCTATCGTGAAACTGCCCTTCCGCCTTCTCTGCCATGAACCTGCGCACGGTGTGCTCGTTTTCAAACATCTACTACTGATATCGTGACAAGAACCTTAAAAATCATGAGTGATAGAAAAGAATACTAATTACTTTTACCCACCACCCTACACAATGAGCGCTACCAGCAGCAAATCGCGGATAGTACTCTTCCTGTTGGTAGTCATTGCGCTGGTCTTTTTCATAACAAGCTTTGTGGCTGCGGCATTTACAAATAGCGTCAACAACAGTATTCAAGAGGCTAGCTCCCAAGCAAGCTGCATAATAGTGCAGACTGGCGAAGATAAAGTGTTTGGCGAATGCGGTTTCTCCTAGCGCCTTAACCGCTTCCAGGCCAGTATTGCTGCCAGGCCAGCTGCGGCTATAGCTGCAGGCAGTGGAAATTCCGGCACTGCAGTTGTACCCTGTATTGTGATCTTTTGCAGGTCGTGTTCGTGCTCTATTGTTATCATAGCATGCGTCTGATTCTCTGCCGTGCTGACGCCTTCTGCCGCCGACGTGCCGTCAAGGCTGACTGCAAAGGGTCCGGCCATGAATTCTTTGGGAATTGAGAATTCTGATCTGCCTGATGCATCCTGCACGCCTTCCAGGCTAATGTTGATGCTCCTGCTCGGCGGGTCAAAGGCTGCATCCACTATGCGCGAGTTCGTTTGCAGGCCTACACCATATTGCATCCCTTCATGTTCAAAAACGACTGTCCCCTTCCTCACGAGCACCGTTTCGACTGGCGGTGAAAGAGGCTTTTGCGCTATCACAACCCCGGTTATTTTGGTTGCTGGCATCTTGTCCAGCCTGATGACCGTCGCCGCACTGCTTGGCACAGTCGCACTCTTGTACCCGTCTGCCGATACTGTGACTTCATCAAAGAGCGATCTTGTGCTATTATCCTTGATAGGGATGATCAGTTCGTATGCCCCGTGAGGGCCGGTCTTGGCTGCAAACAATTCGGCACTTGGGATGACGCTGGCAAAGCTTGGTACTACTGAAGCATTCTCTATGGGCCTGCCGCTGCTACTGTCTGTTACCTTGCCTCTTATTGTAATTGTTTCTCCAAAATCAAGGACGATATTTGCAAGGCTGCCGGCCTGAACCTCGATTAAACTGCTAACAGGCACGCTGCCAAAGGACGCCGTGACGACATAGGTGCCGCTGCTAATGCCGCTGTCAAGAGTAAACCTGCCATCCTGATCGGTTTTTGCGGTAGCCGTGCCTGCTGCAAGGAATAGTGCAAGCTGCGTATCGTCCACATGCAGCCCCTTTGGCATTGCAAAGATGGTGGCATCTGCAACAGGGTTGCCGTTTGGTTCAACCACCCTTCCACTGATTGTGCCGGATTTGTGCAGTGTAAAATTAACTGTATTATTTTCTGCCGGCAAAGTCACGGCAGCGCTTGCAGGGGCGTACTCCTTGCTGAAAAGTGACGGGATGATGATGGTGTATTCTCCTGGTGCCAGATCGTTGTCAAGCGTATAGCGCCCGTCAGAATCTGTAATTGCTGCAGTATCGACCATGATGCCGTTGCTATCAAATGCAAACACTGCCACGTCTGGCACAGCATTACCGGCGCTATCTGTTACTCTGCCGGATATGGCATGTGAGTTCTTTAGCTGCACGTTCAGCGTGGTGAGCTTGCCCTGCTCCAGCTGCACTTCAGAGACATGCGATATGTATCCTGCATCTTGTGTTTTGAACAGGATTGGGACTTTGTTCTGAAGCGAACCAAGCTCGGTATTGTTTAAAAGATTTTGCAATATGGCAATGTCAATTCCGGGCTTGAAAGCATAGATATCGTATTGGCCAGTCTTCAAGCCGGTGTCAAGCACGAAAACTCCATCGTCCATTGTAATATCATAATTGGCCGAATGCGGGCTTGATGCTGCAACTACAATGCCAGGGATTGGTCTGCCCTGCTCGTCTGTAATGCGCCCGGATACCATAGCAGACGGCTGCATAAAGATCGTCAGGTTTTTGGCCGCGCTAGTGCCGTCAACTACTACTATGCTGTTTGATGACGCTACAAAACCGGGCACAAACACTGTTACGTTGTAGATGCCCGGATCAAGCGATTCGTTTAGCTCAAACCTGCCGAATGCGTCTGTTGATACATGAGGTGTAAAAGCTGACAGCAGCTCTGCCGTTTCAAGCGCATTTCGCACGTTGGAAGGCGAGCCTCCTGTCGCAATTATCGATTGGAGTATCAGGTCTTCCTGCCCGTTCACTACTACAAGGGCGTTTTTTACAGGAACCCCGCTCTGCGCGCTGGCAGGCATCATAATGATGACGGTCATTACTGCTAGCGCTAGGACAGCTAGAGCGAGTTTTTTCACCTGTAAGGATTGTCTGGTGTATTTTTAAGGCAACCCGAAGACTGTTCTAGATGATAGAGCAGCCACGGCAGATTATCTTGCTCTTGATAAGCCCCTTTTTCTGCGAGCAGTTGCTGCATACCTTCCTGTTGCAAATGCTGCAAGTGCCACTATGGTTGGCACATGCAGGAGACCGGCATATCTCGCACCGGATATAGTGAGCAGCGCAGAAGGTAGAGCTGCAAATATAGCATATCGCGCGGTGTTCCATGCATGCCGGCTCTAGGCACATCTTGCAGTACGCAAGGTGGGTACTGCATAACAGGTTGCCGCAACTACAGATCGAGCCTTCTGCGAGTGCTACTGAGCATGAAGAGCACCTGCCCCACGTCCCCTGCCCGGTGTAGGCGCTCCACATCACGTCGCCATAATGCTCTTTTGAATTATTCACAAGGATCCTAGCTCGATATACTGTCTCAACAAGCCAGCCGGTGATGCCAAAGCTTGTCTTGCTCTTGATGTTGCCAAGCGCCTGATGGAACCTTTCTTTTTCTTCATGTTGTATATCTTTCAGCTCGTCTTCAAGCGCCTTTCTGTTGGTGTGCAGCTGCTCTATCTTCCTCCTTGTTGACAATATCCTTTGTTTGTTTGTATCAATTCTGTTTTCTATGGATATCAGGCGCGGCTTGAGGCTCTTTTTCTTCTTGCTTTCCTTCTTTACATCCTTGTATAGCTTTTCGTATTCTTTTACCGTGTCAATGTCAGTGTTGATTGATTGCTGCAATTTTGCAACCTTTTCATCAATGTTGGCAATCTTGGCGCGAGGCTTTTCTGATCTTGCTGCAATGTTCTCCTTTCTTTTTTCTTCAATCAGAATGTCAAACTTGTGCCTGAGCTCTTTTTCAATTCTGTTGACTGCCTTTTGGATTTCACCTTTCCATGCCTCGGCCTCTTTGCGCGTTTCTGCAGGGACAAGGCGATGTGAAGTTATGATGTGCTCCTCTGGTATATCGACAAGACCATCGTCGTCGCCGATGGCAGCAAACTCTACTATCTTATCAAGCGACTGTTTGGCATAACCTTTTTCAAAAACTGAGACGTTCAGCTCAAAGACAGGATAGAATCTTTCCTCCGGCTCTACCGATAGCACCTTGATCGATCTGAGGTTGCTTCCAAGCTTGATAAAGCTGGACAGGTCCTTTGGCTCAAACTTCTTTTCCAGCAAGAGGAATGTTTCGTCGTCGCTTGCAGCCAACACTATTGGGTCTTCATGCGCTACAACAGGCAGCAGGAGCCTGGCCGGCTTTTCCGGCTCTTCTTCAATTATAGGTTCTTCTTCTCTCCCTTCCTCCTCCTTTTCAGCAACGGGTTCACTTTTCTTAAACTCAGCCATCAGTTGGGCTATCTCGCTGTTCTCAAGTGGTCCCCTGTGGTATGTCAGGGTCCACCTCGACTTGATGACGCCTCTGAACTTGGGATCAAAAGTGTTGCAGAAAAATTCGCCTGGCCGCAGCCTTGCGATTTCCCTTTCTGCGTCGGAATCGAGCTCCAGCCCCACGCTTACGCGCTGGATGTCGCGCTGCGCGCCAAGCCTTCCGATAAAGCGAACATTGGCGTTTGAAATCACCTTGTAGTCCAAGTCGACTGCGTTCTGGCTTGCAAGGAGCATCCCTAAGCCAAACGCCCTTGCCTGTTTGATCAGCAGCAACAGCAGCTTCTTGGAGGGCGGCTCTCGGACAGGCGGGCAGTAGCCGGCGATTTCATCAAAATACAGAAGGTAGCGGAGCGTTTGCGCGCTGCCCTGCTTGATCAGCCATTGGAACAGCTGCTGCAGTATCAGCTCGACAAACAGGTGCTTTTCCTGCTCTGACTGGATGTTGCGAAGATCCAAGATATTGATGGATGGGCTGTTGAACAATTCTGAGAAATTAATTGATTTAGCTGACGACCATGACCGCAGCTTTGGATCTGATATTAGCAGATTTATTCTTGTTACAAGGTCTTTCCTTTCCTTATCGGATACTACCTTGGAGACTGGAAGCGAGCCGACATAGCTGAATGATGGGCTTTCAATATTCCTGATGAGGTCTTTTACCGTGAGGCTCTCGCCGTTTTTCCACGCGTTCTCAAGGATTGCAGAAACGAAGGTTACTTGCTTTCTGTCACTTTCTCCATAGCCTGCAAGACGGAGGAGGTTGAAAGAAGTGAGGTCAAGCAGATCCGCAGCCGAAGCAATGTCGGTGCTCAGCAGCTGATTGAAATCTTTTGGGGCAGATAGGTCAGGTGAAATTCCGACTGCAAGCCCGGCCGACGACTTTGGTGTAAAAATCCTGACGGTCACTTTATCAAAGTTTGCAGCTGCGTTTGGCGCTACCTTAAATTCAGCTGCCTTGTCGCGGTACGTTTTCTGCAGGCTGGCAGCATATTTTGCCCTGTCAATTTTTAGTGCATCCGCCTCCTTACCAGACCATGTTGAGAAATCGAAACTGACTGACTTGAATGCAAGGTTGCCGATGTCGCCTTTTGGATCGATGGCAAAGGTCGGAATCCCCTGCAACGCGGCCTCTTCCACAATGACCTTGGAAAGTACTGTCTTGCCAGAGCCGGTGGCTCCAAGGATTATCGCATGTTTTGTAAGCGACGCACGGTCAAGCTCAAATTTTGTGCCATCTATTGCCTGTCCTATATTGAATTTGGCAGGGCTGTCCAAGTATGGAGTGCAGTATAGAGTGACATCTTAAAAAGTGCTGTGGAATATGCATGATGTAATAATCATTGCCAAGATCTACGTAAGTGCAGTTCCGATCAGTTTTGGGTGGGAATTTTTGCAGTGTTGAATGTATTCCTCGATAGACCGGCATTCTTGCCCACACTCGTTGCATGCAAACTCGTATCTCTTGTGATCGAGTTCTTCCTCCATTGTATTTACGCAGACACTTCTATTAATAAAATGTTTATGGTGATGTGTTCTAGGACTTGGTGGCTGCCATGCGATTGCCAGATGTCCAACCTATGCCAAAGGGAGTTTGTGAATCAATCTTTTTACTAGTGCTTTCCTATGTATAATTACACCACTTTCTTTTTTATTGGCGGTATCGTCTCTGGTTTTAGCCGTGCCAGAGCAAGAATTTCATCAAGAAATGAACAAGATAAACAATTGGCTGGTGGAATTGAGATCCTTGGGCGTTGACGCCAAGAGCAGAAATGATTTGAATAATGAGAAAGAGCTTCAAGATGCAACAGATAACATTAAACGATCACTGTATGAAGAATACAAAAAAGCCTACGCATAGACGTAGGCAACATTTTTCTTTTGTTTGTATAGCTTATGTGTGTTCGGCGCAACTGAAAGTTTTACTACCATTGCCTAGTTAGAGCAGCCGATAACGCAGCAAAAGCTCGCCAGTCTTTTTCCTCTCTACCTTGACCAGCTTGAGCCGTATTCCCTGCGCGATTTCATCAAAGCCGTCACCTTCAACAAGCGTTGTTGCCAGCCTACCGCCAGCTATTCGTGGAGCAATTGTCACGGTCAACTCATCAACAAGCCCAAGGCGCAAAAGAGACCAGTTGAGCTCGCCGCCGCCCTCAACAAGTATTCTTCTGAGCCCCATCTTTTCCAGCCTGCGAAACAGCTCTTTCAGGTTGACTCCATGAGGCACGGCAGCGCTCTGACCCTTTTTTCCTTCGCTTATGACAAGCACCTTAGCGCCCATGTCCTCTAGCTTGTGTATTTTTTCCTCTGGCGCTTGATCTGTGACTGCCACGATAGTCTTGATCTTGGACGCCGTGCGCATTATTTGTGAATCAATCGGAATTCTTCCCCTGCTGTCAACAATTATTCTGGTTGGATTTTTGCCCTTGACCAGCCTTACTGTGAGCTGGGGATCGTCTGCCAAGATCGTCGAAATACCTACTACTACTGCATCAACGGTAGCACGCAGCTTGTGAACGCGCACAAGATCCTCTTTTGAGGAAATTTTCGAGTCTCCGCTTGCAGTAGCGATCTTGCCATCAACTGTCATTGCGCCGTTCATTATTACCCTCAATTTATTGCCTCCACAAATCGCCCGTCGATCATGACAGCTCTGATTGAGTTCTGGCTCAGCCTGTGAACTACTGCGGCATATGGGTCGTGCATAGGGTACAGATCTACATGCTTTTTGTCAACGAATATCAAGTCTGCAGCGCGGCCAGCCTCTATGCAGCCAGAATTCAGCCGGAGAATTTGCGCGGCGTTTACAGTTGCCATTTTTAACAGCTGGCGCGGCTCTATCATTTCTTCACCTTCAGTTGCCCTTGATGCTTTCCAGATGTAATCCAGCTCCCTCAAGATGTCCGGCGAGTTCAGCATCACGTTGTCTGTGCCAATGGCCACTAGGCAACCGTGCCTGAGCATCAGGGCAACCCTTGGCATGCCTGCACCCAGCACGCCATTTGCCCTTGGGCAGACTACAATTCCTGTTCTGTTTTTTGCAGTAACTGAAATTTCGTCTTCTGTCGCATTCGCCATGTGCACTATAAAGTCTGGTTTCAAGTGATCCATCACCCTAGCGACTTCGCTTCTGCCAGTGTGCGCCTTTGAAAACTCGACCGTTTCTTTTGACTCGGCAGCATGTATAGCGACCAATTTTTCTCCTGCCAATTGTCTATATTGCGAAAGCGCCATGTCGGTGTTTTCATTTGCACCACTAATTCCAAGTCCATCTGCGATCTCTAGCACTTGCTGGGTCTGCCCTATTGCTTCGGGCGGCAGGCCTGCAACATCTTTTGGGTTGCTGTAATAATTTGCTCTGCCAAGCGCCACGCATTTTACTGGCAGATCTGCGATCGCATCTCTCAAGAGCTTTACTCCCCCCGGTCCGTCTTCTCTAAAGTCGGCAAAGGCAATGATGCCTTTTTTCATCATCGATATAGCAGAATTCCGGATGAACGCCTTTAGGTGCTCTGGCTGGCTCTTTTGCAGGATCTTCTTTTTTGCTCCAAACACAGGATGGACACGCGCATTGAGCCGATGGCCGGCAGCAATGTCCTTCCCTATTGAGTCTGCGATATGAGTGTGTGCGTTGATAAATCCTGGTATGACCAGAAACCCGCTGGCGTCCAGCTTCTTCCTGCCAGGGCCTCTGTAGCTGCCTGCAGCAGCGCTCTTGATTCTTCCGTCCTTGATCTCGACGTATCCCTTCTCAACATAATCGAGCTCTTTGCCCAACAACAGGCTGGCGTTGGTTATGACTAGAGACATCGTATTTCATATATTGGTTGGATTTTTCCTTGCTTGCGCAGGTCTCTAATGGTGTCAAGAGCCTTGGTCGCCCCCTCTGCTGCCATTCTGCCTGTTTTACCTATGCCTATTCCGCAGTTGAGCTTGATATCGATTCCTGCTGTTACTTTTTTTATTACAGCGTCTGCCTGCTCTTTTGTCACGCCGTTTGAGATGACCATAAAGTTGTCGCCGCCAAGGAAGAACGTGAGTGCGTTGCGTTTGAGGAACTCTTCAGCAAGCCTGCTGTAGATCTTCATAACCAAGGCAGTTATTTCATATGGCGACAGGCGATCGCCCACCTTTGTCGAGCTATCGACATCGATGTGCATTATCTGCGCCATGTCGGCGTCATCAAGAGCATTGCCAAATATTCTGGCTTCATTATCAAGCATCCTGCCCTCTTTTCTTGCATTGTAGGCGTTCAAGTTCGCTTCAAACGCGGTCTTGCCGGCGCCGATCGCCATGGACATCTTTAGGTCGTTGTACAGCTCTGCCAGCTCGCGCTGTATCTCCTTGTGGTCCAGAGCATCAAGGCCGTTCGTTATTGCAAAATACTCATCGAACCTGTTGAAGAAGACGATGCAGTTCTTTTCTGAAAAGAGCCGCTGCACGTCATGGTAGATTTTTGCCTGTAGCATCTGCAGTTGTGCTTCCCTGTCGCTTCCAAGCGTGACCGTCCAAGGCCCGTATCCTTCGATCCTAATTATTGTCAGCTGTATCATTTATTACCACTGTTCCCTCGCCGACTGCCTTTTGTAGCTTTCTCAGCCGGGCAACCATGTTGACAGCTGCGTTTACAGCTCTCACTGGCACAAGCTCTGCCCGCTCTCTTGCTTGGTCTATCGTCATACCCGGCCCCGTTACTCCAAGCGCCACCGGCTTGCCGTGCTTTAGCGACAGGTCTGCTATCAGCCGCGCCGCGTTTTCAGCTACAATGTCATCATGTCTTGTGTCCCCTTTTATCACGGCGCCAAGGGTGACTACCGCGTCAATGTTTTTCTTTTTCAGTAACCGCTCGACAGCAAGGGGCATGTCAAAAGTGCCTGGCACATACAAGACATAGCTCACCTTGGCGCCTATCTTACCTGCATGATTCCTTGCGCGCTCGAGCATCTTGAACGTTATTTCGCTGTTGAACTCGGAAACCACTATTGCAAGATGTGTCAACAATTGCCAGCTATGCCACCTTGGCATGAGCTTTGAGCTCGCTTGCATCAATCAATGGGATGTTGAACTTGTCCGCGTATTCTTGTGCGTCTTCGATCGAAAGCGCCTTGTGCGTGTCAGAATCCATCATTTCACACAGGGCAACTGCAGGCGTGAGCCCTGCAAGCTGCATCATGTAAACACACAGCTCGGTATGACCCATCCTGTCCTGCAGCAGGCGCTTTGACGCTATCAGAATCGGCACATGGCCCGGCGCGCGGAAATTCTTGGCAAAGTCATCCACGCCGCCATCGTCAATTTTCTTGCAGACCTGTGCCATCTCGGATATCGTCAACGCCCTGTCATGATCGGTGATGCCAGTGTACGTCGAGCGGTGGTTGACCGAAATCGAGAATGATGGCTTGTCGCCGTATGCTGCCCTGCCTTCTGTCAATTTTGAAAATACAGGGTTTACCTTACCCATACTGGCGATCATATCATGCATATAGACAAGCCCTAGTTTTGTTGTAATGTTGTTTGCAATCGCAAGGCACACAAGGCCGCCGGCATCCTTCCGCATCGTTACAATGTGATGCGGCTTGACATACTCTGCCGCAACCACCATGTCGATCTCGTTCTCGCGTCCCTTGCCGTCGTGAACGAGGACGAACTTGCCGGCCTTGAGAGCAGCTATTGCTTCAGTAAGAGACAATACAGCTAGCTTTGCAGGCAGATATTATTAATAGATTACTAAAAATCTGGTTGCTACCACTATTTTGGTAGTGTTAAGTCCTCAGGTGTTGGTTTCCGTTGTTAAAAAACAGTTGGTGCGGATAGAGAGTGGGATTTAGCCCGACTGGTTACAGGGTTATACATCATCGCTATGTGCCCATGATGCTAGGACTTCCCATTCTCACGCTTGTCTGTTATTAGCATCCAAGCGCGGGCCTCTAGAAAGCCCTACCCTCCCAGCTACAATAGATGCAAAGGTATGATAAAAATTCACTGCTTGGATAAAGCCAGCCTCAAGAGCTCGTTCCAACCACGCATTTTTAATGCCGCCGCTTGAGCTGGTATCTTGCCCTCTAGTGCTATATTTGGATTTACAAAATTGTGCTGTATCCTGTTACACTCAGAGATGTTTTTGCAGTTTTCCATCCGTGCTCTAACTATTTTGGCAGATTGCTGGCAACATATTTGCCAAGAATATCTGTCTCGATGTTCACCCTGTCGCCCTTGCGCCTCAAGCCCAGCGTTGTTACGCTCAGAGTGTGAGGGATGAGCGATACAGAGACGCGATCGCCGTCAATATCTACCAGTGTGAGGCTGACGCCGTCAACCGCTATCGAGCCCTTTGAGACAAGCGATCCTGCCAGCCCCTTGTCCAGCTTTATCCAGAGCTTTGTCTCGGACGGCAACTTTTGAATGTCCTCAATGATGCCAGTGCCGTCCACGTGACCCAAGACAAAGTGACCCTCAAGCCTGTCGCCGACTTTCATGGATCTTTCGATGTTCACCTTGTCGCCGGCCTTGACCTTGCCAAGGTTTGTTCTCCTTATCGTTTCAGCCACCATCTCAAACTCGGCTTCGCCTTTTGAGAGTTTCGTCACCGTAAGACAGGCGCCGTTTATGCAGACGCTGTCGCCACGCTTGAGACTGCGCCCAAGCCTGCCGAGGCTGACCCTCATAATGGTGTCTGCCCCTCTTTTGCTCTTTGAGACAGACCTGACTCTGCCCATTCCCTCGACAATGCCGGTGAACATGTACCCTGTCTAATGGATGTTGAATATTTATTTGCAATCTCTCGCATTCATATGCTGTATGTGCCAGATAGCCGTGTTTTACGGTGAGGCGCTTGCAAGGTATGGGTTCGAGGGATCGCACCCGTTTGGCACCGACAGGCTGGGTGCGTTCTGGTCCAAGTTGCAGAGTGAGAATGTTGACAACATAGTCGTAGAAGAGCCGATGCTTGGGACCGACCAAGACGCGCTTTCATTTCACGACAAAGAATATGTCGATCTTGTCAGAATGGCATCAAGACATGGTGGCGGCATGCTGCTAGACAGGGGTGACACTCCGGCGTTCAAGGGCGTCTTTGAAGCGTCGCTCTATGTTATCGGATCAACTCTGGCTGCGCTAGACATGGTGGTAGCCGGCAAGGACAGCAAGGGAAGAAAGGTAGACCACGCGTTCAATCCGATCGGAGGGTTGCATCATGCCCGGCGCGACACCGCCGGCGGCTTTTGCGTATTCAATGATATCGGAGTGGCCATCCTTGCCGCGCGCAAAAAGTACGGGATAAATCGCGTGATGTATGTCGACATCGACGCGCACCACGGCGATGGCGTCTTTTACGAGTTTGAAGATGATCCATTGCTGTTCTTTGCAGACATTCACGAGGACGGCAGGCATCTTTATCCGGGCACAGGTTCTGCAAGTGAAATTGGAAAAGGGACGGCAGCAGGGACGAAGCTGAATTTGCCGCTGGAGCCAGGCGCCGGCGATGACGAATTCATCAAGGCATTTGATAAGGTCGAGCAGTTTGTCGACGGCATCAAGCCTGAACTTATAATACTGCAGTGCGGCGCTGACGGGCTGGCCGGCGACCCAATAACGCACATGCAGTACAGCCCGGCAGCTCATAGATATGCGGCCGATGCATTGCATAGATTGGCGCACAAGCATTGCATGGGAAGAATAATTGCACTTGGCGGAGGAGGCTATAACAGGGCAAATATTGGTGCAGCATGGACTGAAGTTGTACGTTCATTTGCTATGGCGAAGCCGTAAGATGGATAATCTGCCGCGACAGGATGCGACATTAGAAGGATTGGATTTTCGTTGTTATTATGGATAGTCAATTCAGTATTTTCCATCATGAATTTTTAATATAAGATTCAGAGTTCGCCCTACGGGCTCGTTACAACAATTGCTGCATCATTTCCATAGCTTCTGGCCGGCAAAGGGCCTTACATGGGCGTACTATCTAATTCCATTTAACGCTAGTACAAGTGGCCTGTCTACTGCCATTCCATTATACTTGCTCAATTATGGTGGTGGAGTCAAAGAAGTCGCGCTGGCGATATTCTTGTCGGCTATTGCCAGCACTATTGGATCATTGCTATGGGGCAAACTAATAGACAGGATGCGCCTGAGAACAGCTGTAATCATAGTTGGCGCTGCATCGCTCTCAATACTTGCAGTTTGTACATATTTTGCGTCAGATATTTCAGTACTCATTCTGATATCTACTATGGTTGGGTTTCTCACAGCAGGGGTAGGTCCTGTGACAAATGTTTTCGTGATGGAAAGATCCGCAAGAAAAGACTGGGTCATGACCTCAAGTTGGATCACTCTTGCTACCTGTGCAGGAATCGTCATCGCAATGCTAGCCGGATATTTGTGGCTCATGTTCTATCATGATGATGCAAGATCTTTTGCAATAGTTTGTTCAGGGCTTGCAATGATCTCGATAATAATGGCGTCAACTTTGTCAAGAAATGTAAAGCCGGCGTCATATCTCGGTGCCGACAAAAAAGAACTCTCACCAAATGCCGCCAACCAAGGTATCAAGAGCTGGCGCAGTATGCTCGGGGGCATGACAAAAAGAGAATGTATCTTTCTTGTTGGGTTGTGCCTCTATTTTATTTCAGGCAACCTTTTCTTTACTCCGTATACCCCATTTTTAAAAGAAAACGGGATAAGCGATTCAGAAATCTTTTTGGCATATACGATACTCCACCTGTCAAAAGTTATCTATCTGCCATTTAACAGCAGAGCCACGTCTGCCCTAGGAGGCGAAAATAACACTATCAAGTGGGCTTATGTTCCAAGACTAATAGGGATATTGTCAATAGCAGCCTTTGCGGCAGGAGTAGCAGGAAACTCGGCAACTATACTGTTGACGATAACTTTTGTGGCCTTCATTGCAATAGATGTTTCATTCAGCATGTGGCATACGGCAACTACCGCTCTCTTTATGAGAGGAATATCCTTGGGGAATGAAGGCAAGATGTTTGGGATCAATGGTGGTGTTGTTGGGATAGGGCTCTTCTTGGGCTCTGTCATAGCTGGAGAAGCAGCACCCCAGTTTGGATACACGGCCACATTCTCGATGTCAGCCGGCTGTTTGCCATATCGTTCATTATCATGGCGATGTTATTCAAGAATGCCCATCAAAATGCAAAGGCAGTAAGCAGAGCATTTAGTTTGCGCTTTTGGATGACGAAAAGAATCGCATAGTAATGATATACTATGTTGTTTCAATGTACTATTATCTATGCAATCAAAAGATAAGACAAAAGTTGGTGATGTCGATATGTCAAAGATAGGCGACAAAGCAGGAATCCACTGGGATGACCAAGCAAGACATCTTGAGAGGGGCCAAGAAAAGGAGTTTGAAATAATAGAGGGCAATGAGACTGGCTCTTGGCAAATAAAAGAAAAAGATGAAGAATCAGCAAGCGACCAGTAACTTATATTGAGAGCTTTGTGATTGGATATGGATCGAGAATTTACTCCAATAGATAATCTGCAAAAGGCCATTACGGCAAACAACAGCATGATTTTCCATTACTGGCTGGTGTATGCATCAGCATCCATGAAACCTAGCTCGTATGTCACTGATTCTTTGCCATTTTATTTCCACAGGTGGTTATCGCAAAGCGATATAGAGTCAAACCGATATCTGCGGTCTGAATCATTTCTAGATTCTTTGATCGGGTTCACAAAGTCTGTTGCTACACTCTATTCGACAACAAACGCGATATGTTTTCCTGCAATAACTGCCATTACTCATCTGCACAGGGACATCGGCGCTATGCAAGGAAGTTTGTTAGAGCTGCAAGAGACCCCTCACGAGGTTGTATATCAGATGGATGACGTAAAGCTACTACATTATTATGACTTGCAACAAAATCGATCGACAAAAAAATATCCTGTTCCTTTGTTAATCGTGTATGCTCCCGTTAACCGCTATCATATCATGGATATCAGAAAAGGAAGAAGCATCGTGGAGCAATTTGTATCAGCCGGCTTTGACGTCTACCTTTTGGATTGGGGTGCGCAGCTAAACAACAAGCCATCTGTTTCGGGCTATGTAGGCTATATACACAGAGCAGTAGATCTAATCAAGAAGGCTTCGCACTCGGAGCAGGTCAGCATTCTTGGCTACAGCTGGGGAGGTGTTTTGTCAATGATCTATTCCTCTCTACGGGGTACAGATGTCAGGAATCTGATACTCCAGTCTGCTCATGTTGATTTCCATAAGGACAGCAGTATCCTTGCCTCTTGGTTTCGCAAGTTACCCGTGGACGATATTGCCAGAGCGTTTGACACCATTGACTGCCACTTCATCAATTTCGCGCTGATAATGAGAAATCCTGCTGTGCATTCATTTGATGCACTCAGGTTTGCAGCAGACATGAATAGCTGGACACCTTCAATGAAATTTGGATTGGATACAATGCGAATAATTGCATGGCTGAATGATACTCCATTGATCCCTGCCGGCTTTTTCAGAGACTATATCAGCAAGCTCTATCAGCAGAACCAGCTCGTCAAAAATAAGCTAGAGATAGCACTGCCAGATGGCAAGCTGGAAACGGTCGATCTAGCTAGGATAACAATGCCCTTGCTAAATATTGTAGGCGACCTAGATGATATTTGCACACCTCCCGCCAGCATTCCGATTAACGATATTGCCACCAGCAAGGATAAGAAATTGCTCAGATATCCAACTGGTCATATTGAGCTCTCTGTAAGTTCGGCTGTTCACAAGGAACTATGGCCTCAGGTGGTAAAATGGCTCGAGCAAAGATCACTGTAATTTTCTATTTGCTTACGCTATGAGATTAAGACTAAATCGGAATTTGGTAAATTTATTGTCAACTGTATAACATGATGTAATGCCAACAACAGTAAGAGAGATGTTTGGCTTTACCATATACTTGATGCACTTGGCAGACTATTTGCAGGGCCGAAAGAATAGAACATGTCCCATATGTAAGAGGCGTTTTGATACATTTAAAGAAATGGACATTCACAGGCAAAAAGAACATTGAGAATCTGCCAAGTGACAATGAATGTGAAATGGTCATCACATTATCAGTATAATGACGATGGTCTCTAAGCACGCAACATATCTGGATTGGGAGACAAAAAACTTTCAGAGTTTCGTTCTTCTCTTTGAAGTAGATGAGTCTCTATACAGGCCGTCGGATAGAGAGTTATAGGATTGTCGCTTCTTACCGGCCGGATGTAGTAGTTGTATTGGTGTCATATTTGTTGTTCTAGACTGACCGGTAGCTGTTTGGTTAGATATTGTTTCTGGACTGGAAGTGGCAGCTACTTCAGTGGCATCGCCAGCAGGGCGATGTATTTCAGCCAAGCCTTGTAAAATTTGTGAGAGGCTCATTAACACACCCAGCGTATCATTGTTCTGCGCTGCTACAATTGCGGCATCCAGTTGTCCATGTAGCTGCAATGTAACGTTACCTGCAGTAATCGTTTGGTTATTGCCAGTCTGATTGGTATTACCTTGAGGCGGTACAGTGGTTGTTGACGTTCCTTGCGTGCTTGAATTGTTCTGACTCTGTGCCTGTGCAGAGATAGTATTTGGAGTATTACTAATATTATTGTCGATAATGTACTTAGCGATAATAGAACCGTGCCTACCAAGGCAACAATAATTTTTTATTCATTGGCAATAATGGAAGAAACAAAGCTTTTAGCACTTTGATGAGCAATGTAGTGATTCTCGCAACTTACTAGAATTAGCAGAAATAAATATGAACAATGAATTTAGCGGCGAAACACAGTTCAAGGATGTACCAATGGCAAAAAGAGATAGATGATCAGCTTCTTTTAGGGACAATATATAGCAGAGTTTATACCGCAGAGTCAGAAATTGTATCTAGGATATTCCTCTGCGTTCGGTAGAATATTCCCCTCTTGCGCAAGAATCCATAAAATGAGCCTATGGCAAAAGCCGGCATCGTAAGGATATTCAATGCCAGCAATCCGGCAACATCTCTAATTCCATATTTTCTAATGCCAGCGCATGTTCGCGTTGCAATAAAGTTCGCAATAACAATAGATACTAGTAGTCCAGCTTGAATTGCAAAAGATATCACTAGTATCTGATTGTTCGCCACAATCAAGGTACTGCTATCTGCTAAGATTAGTGACAAAATCGCAGCATCAATCATAGCTAAAGCAAGTATGGAAATGAATTTTGCATATTGCAATCCAGTTAGAGCCAATTCAAATTTCTCTGTAAATGATAAACTTTTGCTTTTCAACACTTGATTTGCTTTTTTCTTAAATCCACGTGTATGCCCTTCACTCACTCTTAACCTCTGTTTGAAATAAGAGCCAAAATTCGTTGTAGCTTCGCAGTATGATACCAAAGATGCATCAAATACTACGCGGAGTTTTGGGAATAACTGTGGATTTTTGCAATTACAATGCAAATCTAGCGTCAGCTCCCAATCCTCGCAGAGATCAGTTGAGAACCTTGTAGCCTTCAGGATGTCTGTTCTTATCATGAACAAGCTGCCTGTGATCTGTACTGGAAGCTGCAGCTCATTCTTTGCAAGGAATTCAATAGCATTTCTTTGTGCAAGCCTAAAGTCAATTCCCCGAGCGACCCAGTTAGAGATTTCTTCTTGATGTATAGGATTACTTGTTGAGATAGGAAATCCTTGTATTGCAATCACTGAATCGTCCCATTGCCGGGCTTGCGAAAATCGAATTATGAATTGCTCGATGGTATCGGGAGCAAGAACGTTGTCCGCATCTATGACCAAAACATATGCTGATTTTGTATCTAGATGATCAAGAGCTAAATTAAGCGCGCCTCCCTTCCATCCGTTTCTATTCTTCCTACGTATAGTTTTTAGGTTTGGCAATTTTGCAGCTGTATCCGTAATAATGTCGTACGTATCATCCTCGGAATCATCAATAATTATTACTTCAAATCGTGATTTTGGGTATATCAGACCACAAATAGAGCGGATTAGCCGCCTGATGACTAAGGACTCGTTATGGGTTGGTACAAGTAAGGAGACAAATGGAAGGTTGCTATTGAAATGAGGAGTCTCAGCCTGATCGATAAATTTCTCGCGGTGTTTGATACGAGATTTGATGGAGAGTAGTTGGCCAGCTTTCTTGTTCGCAATATGGATAAACATGAACGAACGGATGAGGTAAACAAGCAAAAACAAAGAGACAAACAACGAAACCCATGCCAAGGTTTCAAGTAGTAACAACAGAAATCATGAGCACAGTTTTGTTTTATTGGATTTGACAAAAGTTTCTGGAAAGCGATTTAGTCAGTCTCATTAATATCAAAAAACGAATTAATCTACTGAGTTCTTCTTAGGTTTTAAAGTAACTATTCAATCTACCAATCTGAGTTCAGCCGTTTCAACTGGCAGCAATAGGTAGTGTAAATGTGAACGTTGCCCCTTTTCCGTTTTCATTATTCTCGGCCCTTATTGTGCCACCATGAGCCTCAACAATATTCTTTGTGAGAAAGAGCCCCAATCCTGTTCCCTTTTCTGACTTGGACGCAAACTTGGTAAACAGCTTTGGGAATACTTCTGGATCTATTCCGCTGCCAGTATCCTTTACCGTAATAATTGCATGGTCGTCTTTTGCTTCTGATGTAACGACAATGGAGCCACTTTCAGTGAACTTGACAGCATTTCCAACTATATTTGATATGGCTTGAGTGATTCTTTCCTCGTCTGCTTCAACGAGGATTGGCGAATTTTTCGGCTCAAACAATAGTTTCAGACCCTTCTTCTTGGTCTTGCCGTTTGAGTCCAAGGTGACGCGAACATCTGCAATGATATTTGTTATCCTTTCATTTATGTCCAGAATCTTCCTGTTCAGCTTTAGCGAATTGCTTTCAATCCGCGCAACTTCTAGAATAGTTGATGACAGCCTCTCAAGCCTTTTCGCATTTCTGACTATCAGGTCTAGCTCTGGCTTTGTTATCTCCACTCGATCTTTGTTTTCAAACCCAGCATCAATCAGCTCAGTAGCGCCCAATATTGGCTGTATCGGCGTTCGGAGCTCATGCGCAGCGATGTTGATGAATTCTTTTTGCAGCCTGTCATTTGCCTTCAATTGTTCGTTTGCCTCTGCAAGTTGCCTGTTTGCATTTTCAAGTTCCTGTGTCCTCCTTTTCACCTCTTTGTTCAGGTTTCTGTTGAGCCACACTGCAAAGGCGACAAATAGCCCGACTGCTGTAGCTAGTGCAACCTGTTGCACAAATACCTGAGTGCGCTCCGCTGCCAAGATACTGTTGATATTTGAGTAGATCACAGAAGTAGGAGTGACTACAAACACCACATAGGCTAGCTTGTTCTGGACAAAAACCGGATGCCCTGATGTCAGGCGCTCGCCAGCCTCTATCGTATAGACTGTATGTGCAGGCTGGCCAGACAGCACCTGTCGCATCGCATTGTTAAGGTCTGCATTCTGCTGGGTAAACTGCTGGGTATATTCATCAAAAAAATTCTTGCCAATCAGATCGTGGTTACCGTGGACAAGATGGTTTGCATTTGTGTCAAGGGCCGTCAGATACTGCGACTTGATCTGGTAAATGTTGCCATACCGTCCAAAAAGGTCTATGGTCGGTATTGCGACACCGACAAGGCCGACATATTCTTTTGTTTCTCTGTTTATGATAGGATGCACAATCGCTATCCTATATTTCCCGTCGATCCCCTGGAAGCCATCAGAGAAAACAGGCGCTCTGGTTGCATGTGCCTGCTGAACATAATCTCTTTCTGAAAAATCAGCGCCTTCAAGCGTCTGCTGTTCTGGTGAGTCGACGATATTTAGGACTGCAACATCGTCTTTATCAAAGACAAACAGGTAGTCAACGTATGATATTTCATTGGCTGTGTCGAAATACTTTTGGGCTAACTGACGGACTTCGGGAGATGTCAGATCTCCATTTTGCAGCAGCTCGATATTTGCCAAGGCTTCCAGCCTCATCAGTATAGAGTCCATATCTGATCCAATGTGCTGCGCAAGAGCTTTTGTAGTCTCTAGCTGGCGGTCCTTCTGCTGCTCAAACAGGCTCTGGCGTATGTTAGCCTCTGTATTATTATAAGTGACGTAGAGTATAGCAAATGCCAGTCCCGCCACCACAGCAACGCCAATAACGGCAGGAATAAGCCACCTTGAAGCGTTCTTTTCCAATCTTTTTTCCATGACTACGTCGTTCCAGGTACAGAGACTCAATCTAGCTCGTTATGTGCCTGCTTAAATGGTTGTATGGTGGAATATTCTATTTTGGGTATCCTTGAATGTTCTCATGAGGCTTGTCAAAATTTCTTTTTACATACATCACGCTATCTAGCTCTAGCCAGAGGATATCCTTTGCGCAGACATAATGCCATTTGGCCTCTGGAAGAAGAAGGCTCAGCCTACGGTAGTAGATAGGCAAAGGCAGGTAGACATAGGCTATGCCATCAAGAAGCTGGAGCAGGGTGATCTATCGCTCATCGAAGGTGCTACCGTTGACGGATCAGTTGTCTTGACAATGTACAACATTTCGCTAATGGAGCCCCGGACAGCGCGGGCGATGGAGGGCGGCATAAGGGGCAGGATAGCAAAGGGCCTGTACTTTTATGTCGCGCAGCCGCAGAGTCCCGAGCCGGCAGAAGAGCTGGTAGAAGTTGATAGGGGCACAATTACCATAACTGTCGAAGGTCTGGTGTTCGCCGGCAAGTCACGGCACATTGGGGTCGGCTTTGGCGCAATAGAGTCCATAAGCCACAGCCAGAACGGGATAACCATTGTTGCCAAGAACAATATGCAGAAGCTGCACTTTGAAGGTGCCGATAGAGTCGTAATGTCCCTGAAGGTGCAGGACAGGGTGTATAGCCAGCCGCTCACCGGCAAGCTGATGCGGCTGCTAGTTGAAGCAGTAATCAGGATCTCCTTTGGAGCAGATGATCGGTCGTCATGAACTATTATGCTGTGCTTGGGATCTCGCCAGACGCCACTGCCGATGAAGTGAGGCAGGCGTACTTTAGGCTGGCTAAGCTATATCACCCAGATAGGAACAAGTCGCCGGAAGCAACCGAAAAGATGGCCGAGATCAACTTGGCGTACGAGACCCTGCGCGACGAGCACAGGCGCAAAGAGTACGACCTTGAAAACAGGATCACGATAAACTCGAAAGAACGCTTTACTGTGCAGTACGAAGATGAAGAGGAGATAGGGCGCCAGCCGGGGCCGTTTGGCAAATGCGTAAGGTGCAACTTTGTTAACAATTCAGGCGTGTTTGTATGCTCGACGTGCGGCAACGTCTTTGACCCGCATGCAAAGCAGGAAGATAAAGAACGCGATGAAGAATATGAAGAAAAGACTACAGAGGATGTCCTGTCCGAAATAATCCGGTGCCCCCAGTGCAATGAGGTCAACACGTACAGCCGTGGCTCGTGCTGGCAGTGCGGGCTGGTTTTTGGGATAGACGAAATAGCAGAATAATAATTAAGATAGATGTGCGGCACAAGAAAATGTGGTGCTGTGCACTTGAAGCAGGCCTTTGCAAAAGCAGGCGGCTTGAACATAAGATATCTTGAAGGCGGTAGCGATCCTGCAGATAGCAGCAGGAAGAAACGCCATCATGTTTTGTTTATCCACGGCCTTGGGTCTTCTGCAGACAGGTGGCTTGACATACCAGACGCACTGGCGTTGCTCGACTTACATACCGTTGCCTTGGATCTTCCAGGCTTTGGCATGAGCGACAAGCCTGAAGACATAGATTATACCATTGACAGGTTTGTGGAAGTGGTGGCAGATTTTATGGGCAAGGCAGGAATGGGAGAAGAGGGCCCTGTAAGCTTTGTGGGGCATTCCCTTGGAGGCTATGTAGCGGCTCAGCTGGCGGCAAGACACAGGAACCTTATCGACAGGCTTGTCCTGATTGACACGTCTGGGATGCTGCATGGGCCGACGCCCCTTCTGCAGCAATACCTCGAAGCAGCAATGAACCCTTCAAAAGAGTCTGTAAGGGCAGTGTTCGAACAACTCGTCGCAGACCCAATAAGGATACCAGATATTTTAGTTAACGGGTTTATCTATCGGATAAATCAGCCGGGCGCGAAGCATGCCTTCAAGTCGGCCTTTGATAACAGCGTTTACAATCAGATAGGAGTTGATGCACTGAAGCAGATAGGCGATAGCAAGGTTCCCACGTTGATAATATGGGGAATGCAGGACAGGCTGATCCCGCTTGAATACTCCAGGGTTTTTCAAGAATCAATAAGCGGCTCGAGCGTCGTAATAGTGGAGGATGCGGGTCACGCCCCGTTTGCTGAAAAGCCGGCAATAGTCTGCGAGTTGTTGCACAGGTTCTTGATTATAGATACGCAGGAAAAGAAAGCGATAACTTAAAAGAACCAATTCCCTCACCAAAGAAGCGAGATATCATGAGTGCCAAGAAGGCTTATGACGACGTCCTGAAGCTGATGCGCGAGCATCACGACTGGTTTGACAGGTCCATACCGCTCATTGCAAGCGAAAACATCCCAAGCCCGGCGGTGAGGGAGGCCATCATGTCTGACTTTGGCAACCGCTACGCGGAGGGGTGGCCCGGCGAGCGCGTTTATGCAGGCTGCATTTACATTGATCAGGTTGAATTGATATGCAATGACCTTGCGCGTAAAGTGTTCCGCGCAGAGTTTGCGGACTGTCGTGCGACCTCTGGTGTCGTAGCAAACCTTGCAATATATGCGGCATTTACAAATCCAGGGGACTGGATGATGGCGGCTTCAATACCGGCAGGTGGACACATTTCTCACGGCAAGAAGGAACATGCCGGTACCGCCGGCCTTGTGCATGGGTTGAACATAGAGCACTATCCATTTTCAAAAGAAGAGATGACAATTGATGTTGATGCGACCAAGAAAAAGATAGACGAGATGGTACGCGAAGGCAAGCCTCCCACCATGGGCATGTTCGGCGGCAGTCTGTTTCTGTTCCCACACCCGGTGAAAGAGCTTGCAGAATACATGCACCAGCATGGCATGTACGTCAACTATGACGGGGCTCATGTTGCTGGATTGATAGCTGGTGGCGAGTTCCAGGACCCATTGAGAGAGGGTGTTGACTCGATGACCATGAGCTCGCACAAGACTCTGTGGGGCCCGCAGGGTGGAATCATTGTGTCGCTTGAAAAGCATGCCGAAGCCATCAAAAAGGCAGTATTCCCTGGCAACACTAGCAGCCACCACCTGCACCATGTCGCAGGCAAGGCAATCGCACTTGCTGAATCACTTGAATTTGGCAAGCAGTATGCCAAGCAGGTCATCAAGAACGCAAAAGCCCTTGCAGAGGCGCTGGCTGGATATGGCTTTAGAGTTTTAGGAGAAAAGCGCGGCTATACTGCATCGCACCAGATTGCGGTTGATGTCATGAAGTTTGGCGATGGTGGCACAATTGAAAAACAGCTAGAGAAGGCGGGCATAATTCTGAACAGGCAGCTGCTGCCGGGTGATATCAAGGCTGGCAGGCACTATATGCACCCAAGCGGAGTGAGGATAGGCGTGCCAGAGACGACGCGCCTTGGCATGAAAGAGAGTGAGATGAAAGAGATTGCCAACTTTATCAAGCGCGTAGTTATAGACAAGCAGGACCCTGCAATTGTGGCCAAAGATGTTGCAGAGTTTAGAAAACAGTTCCAGAAGGTGCAGTATGCGTTTGATAACGCAGTCAAGGCGTACGAGTACATAAGCCTGACCGGAAGATAGAGATGCGATTGAACCTCCATCAGCTCTCAGAATAATATATCATATAGTTCGGAGTAACTAAATTCGGGTTCGAATCCCTCCGAACCCGCTTACACCCTGCATCTTGATACACTGTTTTTGAGGATCACTTTGCCAAGTGGAAGCGTGCCCACAAATCGCCAGCCGATACCCGTAACTTGACGGGAGATGAGTTTGATTTCACGAGGTGAATTGATACTGGCCTCCCTTGAAGTCACCAGAACTATTAATAGACTGATTCACTTCAATCCCTGAAAAGTGTGATGACATGAAATCTGAGAACCCTGTCATAAACCAGGTTCTTGATGCTTACAAACCTATATGGTCGATAAATCACGCCACTTCTCTATTGGGTTGGGACTTTGAGACTTACATGCCTAAGAAAGGCTCTGAAGAAAGAGGAGTGGCCTATTCTCAGCTTCATCTGCTGCATAAAGGGCTTTTGCTAAGCAAGAATTTTGTTGACCTTGTCGAATCAGCAAAGAAACAACAGGAGGGCCTAAACGACGTAGAGAAGGGCATTATACGGATACTTGATAGGGACATAACCAAGCAGCTAAAGATACCAAAAGAGCTTATTGAAGCCGAGTCTCTGGAAAGAATAAGGGGCAACATGGTCTGGAGGCAGGCAAGGGAAAAATCCGATTTCAAGATGTACGAGCCCCACCTCAAAAAGATGATAGAAATAAAGAAGCAAATCGCTGACAAGATAGGCTATGAAAAGCATCCATATGACGTGCTTTTGGATCAATTCGAAGAGGAGCTTACAGTAGACGATTTGGATAAGGTATTTGGAGTGCTGACTCCGCAAATTCAGAAAATATTGAAAAAGCTCATGGATTCAGGCAGCCCATTTTGCAAGGAAAGCAATCTTGGAAAATCAAGGTATGACATTCAAAAGGTCGATGAACTCAATCGCAAAATTCTAGAACTCCTGCAATACGACATGGAACGTTTCAGAATCGATGTATCTACCCATCCATTTACAGAGGCCATGGGTCTCAATGACGTCAGAATAACAACTCGTTATGAATGGACTGACTTCAAAAGGTCCATATCTAGTACTATTCATGAAGCCGGTCATGCCTTGTATCACTTGCAGTGCGATCAATCATTATCCGTCACTCCCGTCGAAGGCGGATCTTCGCTAGGACTTCATGAATCCCAGTCAAGGTTTTGGGAGAACATTGTAGGCAGAAGCAGGCCATTTATTCAATTGATCGCACCTTTGATTAGAAAGCAAGTAAATTTCGCAAACCAGGCTACCGATGAGGAGCTGTACCTTTATTTCAACAATGTCAAGCCTGATTATATACGAGTCGACGCCGATGAAGTTACCTACAATCTCCATATAGCAATAAGGTACGAGATAGAGAAGAAGATATTTGGAGATGAGCTAGACGTCTCTGAAATTCCTCAGTTTTGGAACGATAGAATGGAACAATTGCTTGGAGTGAGACCAACCGAAGATTCGCAGGGTGTGCTTCAAGATACTCATTGGAGTAGTGGCCTCTTTGGGTATTTTCCTACTTACACTTTAGGAAACTTGGTTTCAGCAATAATTGCTTCAAAGATGCGCAAAGACCTGAAGGATTATGAGGAAAACATCAGCAAGGGCGATTTCAAGCCCATCAGAGAATGGTTAAGACTAAAAATACACCAACACGGATCTGTTTATGCGCCCAAGGTGCTTCTTAAGAATATCTTAAATGAAGAAGGATATAATCCAGATTACTTCGTGACCTACATAGAGACCAAGTACCTTGTGTCTTGATAGCTGTAAAGGATAAATTAGAAAAGCGCCCGTGAAATTAGCGCTGTACTTCTTAGTAGATACCCTTATGAGCTGATTACGTTAGTCTGTAGTCTTGTTGGATATACCTACCAATGTACTAAATGAATACCTAATCCCAAAGGATTATGTCAAACCTGATGTCCGGGTTGGAAACTACTTTCTGGAATGGAATACTTCCTCATATGGAATACCACAAAAGGAGGTTTCAAACCTTAGACGATTTATTGCAGATTTGGCTCCATTTCTGTCAACCTTCATCTTCGAGGCTGCTCTTGGAATTCCAAGAAGCATCAGAGAAAAAGCAAGTAGCAAGGAAGCTCACAATTTCGAGGAAGCTTTTTCGCCACGATTAATGATTGCTCGCAAGATTCGTAATTCCGAGTATGTACTACAGATGACAGCTGATGGCGCCGCAACACTTAGCCGAAGTGAGACTATTGCAGGCGATGGCAAGCAGGCCGATCTTGCCTTGAATTGGAATTTGGGACAGATACTCTTTGATAGGCAGCGATAACAACGACAGCAGCATCACCAAGTAGGTATCCACAAACAATTATTGACATCTCGTACGACATGTGTAGCTATAGCGCAGGAATAACTTAAAAGCAGAATAGCAAACCCACCGTAAAGTACTATTCTAAATTCGACTGAAAGCATGTGTGATAAGGCGGGATAATTGACCACCAACCAAAAATTGAACACTACCCATTTGGACATTGTTATTAATCCACCAGCAGCTATAACAGTTCCCTTTTGTGACCAAGTTATGGGAGCATTGGTCAATAAATCCTAGTATGCTCATATTCTCTATTACATTCAATTGGCTGGATTTTCAAACCAATTCTCCAAAAAGGAAGCAAGTATACTGCAATTAATTATTGAAGAAAATCTTTCAAATTTTATTTTTGATGGGATCAAGAGGAAAATCGGAATGCATCAAGAGACTCTATCGAGGGCCCTTGATGAGCTAGAACGTGCAGGTGTAATAGCCAAGACGAATCAAGGATACCGCGTCGCTGATAATATAAGAGAAGAGCATCATTTTGCAACCCCACTAAGCTATAATCCATCATCCTCTGTATATGTTGCTGTTCCATTGATCCAGACTATCCTTCCAGAGGATGTAGATTCGCAATCTATTCTTTCAGGCCTTCAAGGAAAATGGTTTGGAATGCTGCGCTGGTTTGGATCTTCAGAGACAGAAAGCAGCATAACTCTTAAGTGGCTGACAGTGGATGGCAAAGTACAGATTGATGCCCTTTTTTCAGATTCATCGCTAATTATAGAAGGCAAGCTGCTACAAAACAAAAACAATAATAAAAATAAAGATTTGAGCAATGCCGTCAGGGCATCGCATCAACTAATGGAGCAGATCATCAAACTCTACTCAAAACAAAATAATGCAATTGTTTAGCGCAATATGTAATTGTTGAACATCTATTGATTGACCGAGTTACTAATTTTGCTAGTCAACAAATAATGCAACATCCATAGATAGTACATACAGGTGAAACATGATTGAGCAAAAACAATGAATCTCCTCCAAGCACGCTAACGTCGCTGTCTGATGCAATAATAAGTGTTGCAGAAAAGGTCTCGCCGTCAGTGGTGGGAGTGCAAACGGGACGGATGTTTGGAGGCGGCTCTGGCGTTATTTGGAGCAATGATGGCTACATCGTTACATGCTATCATGTCGTCAAGGGTTTCAAAGAAGTTCAGGTAAGCTCTCAGGAGCTTGGAAGTGCCATGCATGCAGACGTGGTCGGCAAGGACCCTTACTCTGATATTGCAATATTGAAAATCAGCAATGCAAAGAACAACGGCAAGACATTGCAACCAATTGAAATTTCTGATAGTGAAGATCTAAAAGCAGGTCAAATGATACTTGCTCTTGCCAATCCTTTTGGAGAGCAGGCAAGCATAACAAAAGGAATCATCACATCATCGAGAAGCTCTGTGAGAGGACGGTGGCGAAGGACAATGATGAACAACGTGGTCATAACAGATGCCCGGCTGAATCCGGGTTACTCTGGAGGACCATTGGTAGACGCAAGTGGCAAGATGATAGGTTTGAACGCCTTTTACATATCTTCCAGAGGCATTGCAATCAGGACAAGCAAAGTCAAAGGGATTGTAGAAAACCTGAAGAGTTACGGGAGGGTCAGGCGCGCATATTTGGGGATTACCTCATACTCCATCTCCATTCCAGAAGAGGTAGCAAAGCAGGCAGGAATAAACCAAGATTCCGGGCTGATGGTTGTTTCAGTCGAACCTAATTCTCCTGCAAAGAAGGCCGGCCTACTGATAGGTGATGTAGTATTGAGCCTTGACGGAAAACAAGTTGAGAGTTTACATGACATAGAGCAGTTGCTGACGCAAGAGCTGATTGGCAAAGCTGTAAAGTTGGTTGTTCTTAGATCTGAAAAATTAACGGAACTAACAATAGTTCCTGATGATGCCTCCCATTGAAGAGAGAAGAAGCTAGCTAGCCAATTAATCAATAATGTGTACACACATCTTCAGCATAAGGAATCGGAAAATTTAGATGAGTTCGGCTCACCCGACAGATAGAAAATCCAAGCAGGATTCTTGAAAACAAGGTGTGATAGACGTGAGGGGCAACCTACTGCTGATGTCTAAGACCGGCATGGTTCAAGAGAGTAGAGAACATAGCAATTGGGCGTTCAATCTTCGTCTTGTGTCGTGGTTTAAGAATGAAGTACCTTGTTCTGCCATTTTCCACGTTAGTCCGTCTCCAAATCTCGTAAATATTCAAGAATTGTGTTTGGATCATGATACACGCAAAAGACCTTTACCGGAACAGATCACGGTTCATCGTACCGGTTCTGCTAGGTGTGGTGCTCGCAATGCCGTCAACGATTGCAGCCGTCTCGGCAGCGGACCTGACCGGCACAAACAGAAGCGACATGATCTATGGGACAGGTGAGGATGATACCATCCATGGCTTAGGAGGCAGAGACATAATTTCAGCCGGTGCTGGCAACGACAAAGCATATGGCGGCTCTGGTGCCGACAAGATATACGGATACAGGGGCGACGACTTGCTTGACGGCGGAGAAGGGAATGACTACATCCAAGACTCTTATGGATACAACACCGTGTACGGGCGCGGCGGCGCAGACACAATAAACATACTATTTGTGGAGGACACTGGCGATCAGTTTGGCAGCGTTGGCGGCACCATCCATGGCGGCTCTGGGCCAGATACTATAAGCTGCGAAGGCTACTCGTGCGCCATATACGGCGAGGGCGACAACGACAAGATATACTTGCAGCCGCACGACGTAGAAAACGTTGCATATGGCGGCATTGACAATGACTATATCAAAGGCATAGGGCAGGCAGGAGCGCTGTACGGAGAGGATGGAGACGATACTCTTGTGGGCGGCGCAGAGCATCATGGCGGCGCAGGCGCTGACAGGTTTGTCTGCGATCAATACACCGAAATCTTTGACTACAATCCGGCAGAGGGCGACGTTATAGAAAACGAGTCGCTTTGTGGAGGTGTAACAATGTCCTCCTAGTAGATCCTTTTTTGTCACAGACTACACACACGCCCCCTGCATTAATTCCCCAAGAAACAACCAACAATATCGAGGCAGTCGCCGGCTTCATAGCCTTGGCCTGCGACCAGTTTATTCCCGCAAAAGATGAAAATCAATAATAAAGAGGAAGGGTTCAACAGGTGCAACTGTGATATTGAAGAGCTTTGCAAGTTCTAAAGGGCCATCAGACACGAACATTGTGTGATCCGTCCTTTCCATCACCTGCCGCGCTAGTTTCACAGGATTCTGCATGTGCTGCACCATGCCGACGGACCCAGCTGCAAGGTCCTTTCCGTTCATTATTGATGCATTCATTTCAATTCTCTTGTCCAAGATCAGGCAGGAGTCAATGCCAACGTTGAAAAGACCTGAATCCTCCATGCTTGCAACAGCTGATTCAACTGCGTTAACAGCTGCTGCATCACCATCTGATTTCTCTAAAATATCATATCCTGTGCTAACGGAGTTTTCGAGGGCTTTTGAGATATCTTGGGCATGTTTTGAAGATTTTCTTATTTTACCTGTTCCCGCTCCGCCATGAATCATGATACCAAAGCTAACGGGCATAGCATATGTCTTGATTCATATTATTTTTCGAGAAATATGAGTTATACCTTAATGTCTTTTTCTTTCTTTATTATTTGTTGCATATATCCCTGTCCTCTACATTTTTTATTTTGCCACTTTTTGCAACGGGATGAACACAAACAATGCAACCAATATTGCTGACAAGAGCCAAGCACCCGGATATCCTGCCCAAGATTTAACTGTAAACGAGAACACAAGTGGCATCCACAGTATGCCAAGGAGAGACAGACCATTTATCCAAGCGATGTTTAGTGCACTGTAATCTGGCATCTTGTCCTTAGACTTATCGTGTTTTTCTTCTTCTCCCCTTCTAGGTTCCAATTCTGGGCTGTTGTCATCGTTTCTATCTTTTTGTTCATGTACGTCACTACCGGTTGTTGATGATATTATGATCCTCATCCTACGCGCTATGGCATATGCAAGAGTAAACGCACCACCAGAAAAGAATCCAATCGAAATGACCGAGATGATTATGACTGGCATAATTTGGGAAGACATTGCCGCAAAAGATATGCTTATACCGGCTCCGCAAATCACTAGAATCTTTCTTGCATTCTTGACTGCCCTATCATAGAAGCCGCCAATCAATGGCGCTGATATGATGGCAGATATCAGCGCCATGCTTGCAATCACTCCTGCGCCTTCAAGCGAAATATTGAGGCTCTGTAGGTAAACTACGATGAATGTAAGCAGCAAGGCCCAAGAGGCTTGAACGCCTATCAGGACAAGGCCAAGCGCAATTAATAGAGTGTTCGATAATATTCGCCAAATATCTGAAGTGTCTAATCCTCTGCTGGTGCCTTCCTGTGCTTGTTTATTGGCCGAAGGAGAAGAAGATTTTTCCTCCTTCTCCTCTCTGCGTTCATCATCAAGAGCTCCCCCATCATGGGTTATTGATGATGATCCTTTAAGCCGCCGCCCTGCCTCATGAGAAGTAGGAACAGCCACAAACATCAGGATGGCTGTCACGATGCCGATTGCACCGCTCAGTATAAGGCTTGGCCTCCAGCCAACTATCTGGGCGATAACAATCCAAGCAAATATCCCGATAATTCCGCCGAGTGTGCAGAATTCATAAGACCAATTGAAAAGCCAGAAAATTTCGCGCTTGCATATCTAGCTATGAGCACAATGCCTGAGCTGAAAAAGAATGCCATGCCTGCGCCCACTATAAAGCGCAGCCAGACAAGCTGAGATGCCTCTGATGAAAACCCATAGAGCAGAGCTGCAATAGATGATAGTGCTATTCCAAATATGGCTGAACTCCTAGGAGTAAATTTGGCTGCAAATATGCCTGCAGGGATTTGAAATATCCCAACTCCGATGAAAAATGCTGCAGATATGGAACCCAGCAGAGCAATATCATCATTCTCAAAATCAAGTGCGATAAGCGGAAATATTGCAGCAACATTGAACCAGTTTACGGCATGGAAGATCCTGGCAATAATGATAGAAAGTGATGCCGCAACATCTTTGGAAAGAAAGCGATTAGCAGTATTATCTCTGTTTTTCATTTTTTAGTAGTTATCTAATTTCTTGTATCCCAAGATTATTAGCAGTATTAAATATAAAATACATGAAATAGCCCGTTATTCCAGATCAGAACAACTAGCGAGCTGGATATATAATATTTCACGATTAGACCAAGGATACTGTATTGTCATAACCAAGGTTCCTTCTCATGTCAATTGTGGATTCGTCCATCTCTACAAGTTGGTCCTTGGTCGCTTTCTGTATCCATTTCTTGTTCATATCTTTGATAGGTGGCATCCTGTCCTCAAATTCACTATACCAGTCCAATTCGCAAAAATCTAGAATTCTTTTAAGCTCGTTGTATGGTTCTGCGATAAGGTTTTCATAACGGACTTCGTAGTACCTGTCTCGTCCAAATGCGCTTGCTTCCCTCGCTTTTCTGACATATTCTGCCCAAGCTAGGCCGTAATTATAAAGCTCGGAACGATTTGACTGATACTTTTCACCTAAAATATCTTTAAAACCAACAAGCAGGATAGGACTAGTCGCGCCTCCATCTTTTTTGTTTAATATTGAAAATGCTACTGCTCTGCCATCTCGTATTATATGCACGAACTTTGCATCTGGAAATATTGCATTGAGTAGTCTAACTCGAAAACTGTTTTGTAGATTCTTGTTCACAAATCGTGGACGGCCCCAAAGACTCTGAACCTGAAGCACTTTTTTTCTAAAATAGGTAGCCATTTCTTCGGAATAGTCTTGTTCTGTCATGTAGTTATAATATCCAAAATACATCATCCAGAAGGCATCTGCCTCGTTTGGAAGATTAGAATCCCGGTCACGGTGGATAAGATTTTGTAACATAAATAACGCTTTTCTCCGGTCGCCTAGGAATCTTCCAGTCCTGCGTAGTCCTGCACGGAACATGTTATGACTGATGTATGCAGCATCTCGGTGTAAACACAGGATTTGGTAAAGTAAGCTAGTGCCAGAACCGGGCGACCCAATAATTAGGATGGGTTTTACAGGGCTATGACCCAACTGGGGATGGTTGGATGTTGTCGTCATATAATCATGGTGCACCTTTTTTACATAATTGTTGTTGACCGTCCTCTATACCCAAGTGCATAGAGTATTTTTGCAGTGTCATAATGGGATACAAACGATAACAACCAACAGGAGGCATAAACAATATGAAAAATAAACGCGTCCTCTCCGCTAGAATTCTGACATGAGTGTGCATTGGCTTACTATCGTATAACTGTAACAGCGATAAAATATGTGGATTAAGTAGATTGTATCAGGAAATATATCCCTGTCCTTTGGAATATAAAAAATATTGATAAAATCATCGCGATAATGATTATTCAAGCTATAGCCCTGCTCTGACAATATCCTAATATTTGGTCATTCTAGGTACATAGGCTTAGTTTAGCTCAGTTCCACTACACCATCAAAGGTAAGAAATTAAGAATACAATCAGTCGAAAAGAAGTATAGTGAGTGTCTGTCTCTAGTTGTATCATTATTCTTTAGCAACATGTGCTCTCAGTATCTTTTAGGATAAGAAGAAAATGAAGATTGGATTAATTTCTGACACCCACGATAACATCAGAAATATAGAAATTGCGACCGAGATATTTGCTGAAAGAAAGGTCGACCTCATTATCCATGCAGGCGACATAACAACTCCTGAAGCTGTCGAAGCATTCTCTGACAGTATTAGAGTAATAGGAGTTTTGGGAAACAACGATGTTGATATAAAAGGTCTGACTAATGCTTTTCAAAAAATAAAAGGCGAACTAAGGGGCGATTTTTGTGAAATTGAACAAGACGGTTTACTCATTGCTGTCTATCATGGAACCGAGTTCAAAAGGCGAGAATCCATAATTCAATCAGGCAAATACGATGTTGTAGTTTATGGACATACGCACAAGACAGAGAATAATATAGTGGGTAACAAGACGATGGTTATCAATCCGGGAACTGCTAACGGCTGGTTTTTTGGTTACAGGGCAACCGCTGCGATACTGGATACAATAACCAAGGAGTGCGAGTTTGTAGATTTATAAGAGTTAATGGGGGTTCAGGAGGATTTAAGGAAAGTAGGAAAAAATGGCTTCAGTAGCTCTCCTGGGCTTTATGCCTGCCTCTACTCTCTCCCTCTTCTTGTCTAGTCACCTTTACATTGGTGGTAATGCCAAGGCCAAACTATTAGAAAACTTTGGAGCATAGATAACTGAATCATGATTTCGAAGCAGCTCTTGCATCCATTCCTTATCAAGGCTTTCCAAAATATTATCAACATAGTATATGGACACATACATGTTACATTATAACTTTCAAATCGTTTCCTACCTTCCTGTTCGAGTTGTAGTTGCATGGCCAAAGCCCTTCCTCTTGCTTTAATCAGGTTCGCCTCTGAAGCCACAATCCCAAAGAGTTTATCAACATCAATTTCATTATTCATCATTTGAGCTTATAGTATGTCACTTTCAGAAGCCTGATCTCTTGGACGGTCGCTATGAGCTAGACACACGCAAGTTTCTCCTCTTTGTAATCAGCTTTTTAAGTATCGCATCTCGATTTGTCTTGCCGATTCTATCTCTTCATATACAAGCAAAATGTGCCTACACGAAGAAGAATTATCAAAACCAATACTATTGTCAATAAAATCATTGACCTGATTGAAACTTAGCGGGGCACTACTTTCTGCATCTAAATATTCAGTAGCAATTTCTTTGATGGCTGCAGTCGGTTTTGACATTGGTGTAATACCGATGGTATAATGATAATGATAATAATTTAGGTCATCCAAGGTTTATGAAATATCTCATGAGCATTATAAGAACTTGTATATCATGACACAGAAGCAATTTTACTGATGAGACAATACATAAATAACAACAGGCAATCAATACGCCTGCTTTGGCAATAACTACTACAGCAATTATTCAGCCATAGCGGCAAAGGCTTTTTGTTCTGAGAGGCATTATTGGTCACACGAACGAGCTCATGCTTTAGAGCCTCTTTACAATGACCAAGCCACTCTAAATTCAACAGCCAATATTTTTTGCTTCTAGAGCGAGCCGCTATTGCAGCTCTAGCATATTTTGTCTTAAAGCTAAGGATGACTTGCTCTATGTAACTTTTGGAAATTATCAGGCTTTGTATTCACTCATATGTGCGTTACGTTTTATAGTAATATACGGCACAAAGTTACAACTTGACGTAACTGTTATAAAGAGTATCATCGTAAGAGTGCCGTCTTGTCAGATCTTCTAAAAACTCACAACATTTCCATCATTGAGATGACAAACGAACACTCCATTTTAGGCATCTACAAAAAAGTTTTCGATTATCTAGCAGCAGGTTTTGCGATCATATATGGCGTTGAAATGGATGGAAATAATGTGAAGCGCAAAATGGCAAAATTAAATGAAACTGTATCGCTCTTATTCTCAAATCTTTCAGCCAAGCTTAAAGCTCACCTCCCGTAATATGCTCCGATGTTCACCCTGACCACATCCCTCCCTGACGAAAAGTGGTGCGTCGATGTACTGAGAAAGGTCCGGTGGAACGGTCATGTAACATGCCCGTACTGCAGTTCAGGTAACGTAAAGAAGG